>ERZ1026916.250-NODE-250-length-38238-cov-5.764503_pt1 | contig 38238 bp, 46 predicted proteins | sample MGYA00519465_ERZ1026916 | MGnify/ENA primary metagenome ERZ1026916 (study PRJEB26926, sample SAMN06164880) | human gut metagenome | biome: ENVO:00009003; feature: ENVO:2100002; material: ENVO:00002003 | host: Homo sapiens | place: USA | collected 2012 ... | reverse complement strand
CCGAGATCTACACCCTAGAGTGCGTCGGCAGCGTCAGATGTGTATAAGAGACAGGGAATAATGGGCGGTATCTTAGGTGGTAAAAAACAAACTACCACAAGTGAATCTACATCTAATACCAAAGAGAACTCTCAAACTAATCCCTTTACTGGTGAGATGCTTGATAGGTATAATGAATATCTTTCAGCAACCGCAGGGAATGCTCAAAACCAGTTAAGTGGATTGCAAGGGATTATCAATAATGGTGGTGGCATAGATACATCAAAATTAAACTCTGCATGGAATGCTATGTCTGGAATGAATAACAGTAATCTCAATACATTGAATACACAGTCGTTTAATCCGAACGACAATGCAGACTGGATGGCTAGTCAGAACGCCATCAATAACAACGCTATGAAAGGTTGGGGGGCTATCCAAGACCAGATTAACAGCAATATCATTGGTAGTGGCATGGCCAATGGCAGTGGCCATCAAACAAGTTTATATAGAGCAGGGCAAGACTTTACAAGTCAACTTGCCGCTGACCAAGCAAAACGCTGGCAAGACCAATATAATCAGAATGTTAATAGTTCTTTAGAGGCTAATAAGCAGTTACAAGGATTCTATACTACTCTGGCAAACCTTGGTGTCGATGCGGCAAACTTGTCTAAGTCTGAAATTGAGACATTGCTCAATGCTTATACTCAGCAGAATAATGCCTTGACCCAATGGGGTAATGCCATTGAGATGGGTAGCAATCCGTCTACTACTGCTGAAAGTACCACAAATGCAACAGGCACTAGCACTACTAAACAGAGTGGTGGCGGTCTTGGCTCGTTACTTAACGCCGCAGGCTCTATTTATGGTATGACTAAGAAATAAGGGGTGAAACATGGCTACTAGACGTACACCTCGGTTATTGGGAGACCGTACACCGAGAGAATTAAAGATAAGATTGAACAGAGCGCAGAGTGGTATCGACAACGGCTATGATAACTTATGGCGAGATGTGCTAGAAGGATATCAAGCAGGGCGGGCTATCGCAGAAGATAACCGTGAACGTGCTAACCGTAAGGCTAGTAATGTTGCTTTAGAAGACTTGTTTAGACCAACTAACACAGTAAATGCTTCTCCATTGGATGTAGAGAATTCTTTGATTAGTTTTAATCCCAATGCTGGCATGCAAGTAAATCCACAAGCATCACCTATTTCTTTCACACAAGAGCAACTTGACAGTATCCTTGGCACAGGTGGTAGCACAGCAAGCCCAATAGGTACTCCTGCACCGATGGAACAATATCCTATTTCTCCTAAAACTGAGGCAAGAAATATTGACAACAATATTGAAGTCGGTATGTTGCCTAATGGAAGTTACTACGCTGGTGATAGAGATAAAGATATGTTAGGTATGCGTGGATTGATTGATACTGAGGCTAACACTGTTACTCAGACTGCGCCGACTTATAATACCATGCAGGACTTTAATCAGTTCCTACAGAACTTCAAAGCCGCTGGTGGTAAGGATATCACTGTTGCTCAGGATTTATACACTACACAGAGAGAGAACATGAAACAACAGCAGGATGATGCTGACCTCGCTAAGGCAATGTTAATGATTAACAGTACAGACCCCGATGAACGTATTGAGGGTATAAAAATCTTTGGGCGATTAAATCAGAATCCGTTCCTGAGTGAAGACAGGGCTTATGAGTTAGACCAACGAAAACGCAACCAACGTAAAGACGACATCCAGTATAATAACCTTGAAATGGAAAACGAAGCAAGGCGAAGTGGTATATTGATGCCAAACGGTAATAACTGGCCTCGTGTCGCTACAGGTGGTGGCCGTGGTTCAGGTGGCGGTGGACGTTCTGCTTCTGGTGGTGGCGGTTATGTTTCCAACAAGGCATTAAAGGGAGTTAGTACATCTGCGGAAGTTAGTGATGTTATAGAGGAATATAAAGCAAAATACCAAGATGCGGCGGCTGGTGATAAAGCAGGAGCAAAGGTTTCTGCACGTAATGGATTAGTTGGTGTGGTCAGGGATGCCGCTAGAATGATGTATCCTGACAATCCGCAAATGGCTACAGTATATATCAGACAGCAGTTAGGAGATGATTTAGACCTTGCTCAACGTGCGGCTAATGGCTATTATGAGATGGTAGGTTTAGACCCGAATGACCAGATTAAATACCTCGACCAACTCTCTGGTGCTATTCAAGGCGGCGGCGACATCATCCCAGAAGGATATAGTGTCGGCATGCAAGGCCCTCAAATGCCACAAGGTATTCCACAAGCCATTCAGGTTTCTGGCGCACAAGAAGGTAGCACCCCTATCTTTAGTGAGGGTGGCTGGGGCCCTGCTAACGAACGCACTGGCTTTATCAAAGAGTTAGACGAGAGCGGTGGAATCATGGGTTGGCTGAGTGGCATAGCAAATAAAGTACGAGGTTAATAAACTAAGGGGGTACATATGGACTTAAAAGAATATAGACGTTCAAGGGGGTATGACCCCGAAAATCCGAATGAATTAATGCGTAATGAAAGCAATAACTCGTTTTCTTACGTAGATGATAACGAACCTTGGTATGGGGTTATCGCTAGAGTATGGAACGCAAATATGGCTCAGATGGATATCTTCAATGCCCAAGACGAACAGATGAAACTCTTGAATCAATATTATGGCGCATCCCCCGAGCAGGCCAATGACCCTACATATATTCAAGAGACTAATCTGAAACTTAGAGACTTGTTTAACCAGCAAGCAGAAGCAGAAGCAAAGTACCAACGTAATTATGGCGACCAGTTAGAAGGATGGCAAGGTGTAGTTAAAGATGTGCCATTTAATCTAGCAGGTATTATGCGAGGCTTTGGTAAGGGTGCGGCTGTACAAGGCGCACTTGCTGGTGCTGGTTATGGTCTTTCTCTTACTCCTGCGGCTGGTGTTGGTGCTGTACTTCGTACAGCCGCACCATACGTTGGCGGTGCTGTTGCTGGTGAAGATGAAGCGCGCATGGAAGCAAATAGTGCGGCTCTGCAAATTATGCAGGAGTCAGGAGATTATGGACTTGCTAAACAAGTTTATGACGATGTCTACGCTAAGAACTTACCTGCCACAGTAGCAACGGATATGGTTGCCTCGGCGGTTGGGCCTCTGGGCAGACTTTTAGGAAGACCTGCGGGCAGAGCAGGCGTGGGTTTAGCAGAGAGATTGTCTACTGAGGTAGCGACTAGAAGCGGTAAGCCTTGGCTTGGCAAAGCGGCAACTATTGCCAGTGGGGCTTTAACTGGTGCGGCTACTGAGGGTGCACAGGAATATTACCAAGAATGGGCATCTACTACAGGCCAGAACTTAGCACGTCAACAATATGCTCCTGAGAAAGTACAAGAATGGCAATGGGATAATCCAGATGCATTGCATAGTGCGGCTGTCGGTGCTCTCACTGGCGGTCTGTTTGGCGGCGCAGGTGGAACTGTAAGGCGTAATGATGTAGCCAATATCACAAATACAGCGAATGCACAGGGAATTTCTTTTGCTAATCAGATAGCAGACTGGAATAAGTTAGCAGATGAAAAGGGCTTCACTAAGTTTGACGATGCTCGCATTGAAGAACTGAAACAAGTCTATGGTGCAATGATGGGACTTGATGCCGAGCAAGCAAGCAAGATGTCTACTAATGAAGCAGTACGTGCTTACTGGTCGTTGGAGAATCAGATTACAGGAGACCCTTCTATCTCTGAGGCGAACTTGATTAATCTGCTCACTAATGAGCAGACTGCCGATGTTACTCAACGAGGTAGCACAGCAGAGCAGTTCAATGCTTTTTATGGCCGTAACTGGAACGAACCACAAGTAGTTAATAAAGAACAGAAGACTCCTACTATCAATCAGCAAGCAGAGACAATCATACAGGGGCAAGTACGTAATGAACAGGCTGTGACAACACCTGACACTCCTATAGATGTACAAACTCAGGCTAAACTGAATGATATCAATAAAGATGCAAAAGCAGGTCAGACCTCTACAGTTACAGGATTCAAGACTAATTCTCGCATCTTCTCTGATAAGAAATCACAAACAGATATTAATGGAACAGAAGTTAGACAGGCACAAAAAGTAAGCGGCTCTCCTGCTCAGACTTCTACTGCCGCTCCTAGCGCAGAAAGTCAAGTATTCTCACAGGTTATCGGCGAGTGGGATATAAATACAGAGCCAGATAGTATCAGGGAAATCTCTGGTGCTCAACTTTATGAGTATACAGATATGGAGACCCTTGAAACTAAGGGGATACAGATTGTCCCCAGAAGCAAACGTCAAGGCGGTGGCTACAATGTTGTTCCGTTAAATGATGATTATATGCCTGACACTGAATTGGAGCCTAGAGTATTCGATACAATGCAAGAGGTCGAAGACTTCCTGAGAAGTGATGACAGTAAAGACTTTGCTAAATGGTCAGAGGCTGACAGTGGTAATACGTTACCGCCTGCTCAACCTTTGTTATCTGACGATAAAAGAGTTAATACAGTTAGAGACCTTGCTGATTTCCACAGAAGCAATAAAGGCATCTTCACAGATAAAGAGTTCTATCAATTAGCCAAGACTTTGATGCAATTAAACAAAAACAATGATATCTCTATAGATATGAAGTTAGGTAAGAATGCATTAGTTAATGGCCAGAGCATCCGTGGTATGCAGACTTGGGATGTTTACACTGGTAGAGCACTTATCACGTTATACAATGGAGCAGATGTTTCTACTGCTATTCACGAGATATCTCATGTGGGCTGGGCCAGATTATCACAGGAAGATAAGTTACAATTTACTCGATACGCTATGGAGACAGAAGGTGCATTCGCATGTAATGCAGAGGGTCTCGAAGTTTCTAAGCAGAACATTGAGCAAATGCTTTCTCCTAAGACTCCACCTGCTACAGCAGAAGCAAGACAAACCATTAGGATGTTGGACACTAACGCAACTCCCTCAGTAAGAAATCTTGCTATAGAGGAAAGATTCTGCTATGAGTTCTCGGGATGGTTCTTGAATAATGCGGCGGCAAATGAGAGTGTTACTGTTACAGATAGTTTACTTAACCGTATCTTCGGTGTGGCCCTCGACAGGATGCGCCCAATGCTTAGATTGATTGGTTATGTAGCAGAGCAACAACAATCTGCTGGCTTTGATAAAGCAAGACAGGTATTCCAGAAATTGAATATTATTGAAAACAAGTCTGAGGTAGAACAAACTATTGCTCCTGAAAGAACAGGAGTACAAGTAGAAACAGTTACTACTAACGAAGTTATTCCAGAGAATAATATTCCTGCTTTGATAAGACCTGTGCAAGAAACAGTTAGTGAGACGGAGCAAACTTATACTACTTATCCTAAACGTGCTCCAAAACAAACTACAAAGAAACAATTAAACATAAAGAATACAGAATCTATTACTGATGCCCAGCAGGTAGCACCTGTAACCAGCGAAAAAGAAGTAATTGCCCCTGTCGCTTCTGTAGTTAGCGTAGAAGAAGAAAAAGCACCTTCTAAGACAAATACATCTAGCGAAAAGAAAATTCCTGTTAGAAAGGAAATTAATACTGTTTATAAACAAGTTTCTGTAAAACAAGAACCATTAACAGGAAGACAGAAAACTTCACTGGAAAATGTATTGCAAACTGTTAGAGATAATATCAAAGAGATGTCTAAAGCAGATATTAGAGAAGATTTAAGAGTCTTAAAGGATGAACTGAAAAACAATCCTAATTTCTCTACTTATGAAAGATTAGTCCGAGAAGGTAAAATTAAAATCTATGAGAAAGTATTAGCACCTAAGGCTAAAGCAAAGTCCAAAACTGCTAAATTATCTGAGGCTGATAATGCTTCTCAAAAGAAACAACTTTCTCAGATTAGAAAAGATACTGATGTTAGAAAATACACTTTCACTAAAGAGGCATTGGCTAACAAAGTAAATCGTGACAAGGCAAATTTACTGGCACAGTCTGATGCATGGGTGGAAAAGAAAACCATTGATGGTTCTAGACAGTTCCTGCGGAAAGATTATAATATGTACCAACTCCAAGAAGTTGTTTATAATACACCTACTGGCAAACGCCTGAAAGAAACTCGGCCCTTTAAATGGACGGACAGAAAACATTGGAAGGAGAATAAACAATTCTTCAAAGATTGGGTGATGGTTCGTTTCATCAATAATAAAGAAGCGTTAAAGCGCATGGCAGAGTATATCGGTAAAGGGGATGCCTATATGCGTATGATAATTGAGGCTGACCAAGGTGCGTTGGCACAGGAAGCAATTACAGATGGCATTAGGATTAGTCCTACTAAGCGAACAAAAGGTCTTGCCGATATCCGTAATGCGATTCCTATTAATAAAGAAAACGAGTTTATTGAATATGCCATTGCCAAGCGTGTTATCGCACTGAGTAAGCGTGGCATCAAGCAGAAGATGGCAGTCGATGAAGCAGAGACTATCATCAAACAAGTCCAGTCTAGTGCTAATGGGAAACTATTCGAGCAGACGAGACAACAGTTAGTAGAATATAATAATGCTTTATTAAAAACTACTTTAGTAGAAGGTGGGATTATTAGTCAGGAAACTTATGATAAGATAATTGAGAATAATCCAGAGTATATCCCATTGAAAAAAGTTATGGATGATACAGAGAAGTTTGTAGATAGAATCATTAAGTCCCAATCTTTAATTGATAATCCCAATCCGTTAAAGAAAATCAAGGGTAGTGTACGAGAGATACAGAATCCTTTTGACAGTATTTATGCCAACACAATTAATTACTACAGTCTTGCGGCTCGTAATAAAGCGGCTACAACTTTTGTAAATGAGATTGCGGCTGGCACATATACATCTATGCAAGGGAAAAAGTATTCTCCTTTCGCTGGCCTTATTCGTGAGGTAGAAGCGCCCAAGAAAGGACATAAAGCCGCACAAGGTGTATTCTATCTATGGGAAGACGGTAAGAAACACTACTTCCAGACAGATAGTATGTCTATCTATGAGGCAATACATTCTCTGAGTCCTGATGGCATGAATGCTATTAAACAGATTATCGCTTGGCCGTCAAGATTCTTACGTGCTACAGCAACTAACACCCCAGACTTCGCACTCGCCAACTTAGCCAGAGATATGGTAGAAGCAACAATTACTTCTGAGCATGGACATATTCCTCTTTATGATTCACTTTGGGGTATGTGGCAGATGAAGACCAACGGCGCATGGTTTAGAGAATACGAAGACATGAATGGTGTTATGGCCTATAGATATTTAGATGGTAGTAAGATGCGTACTCAGGGCTTGAACAAACGGCAAGTTGGAGAGTTGTTTAAAGCATTTGTTAATCCCAAAGGCACAGAGGCAACTCGTTTTGATGCCTTTAAAGCATTGGCTTCCAAAGTGTTCGGAGTTACCGAAAAGATTAACGAGTACATGGAAGTTGGCACCAGACTTGCTGAGTACAAAAACGCACGTATGGGATATGAAGGATGGTTAGATAGACTACAAGACAGCAGACCTGCTACTGTGGCCAATGCTAAAAATGATAAGTTCTTTGGTGCTTTTAAATCCAAGGATATCACAGTCAACTTTGCACAGGCTGGCTCTTGGGGCAGGGAAGCAAACAAATACATTCCTTTTACCAACGCCAGTTTACAAGGTGTTTACAAAGGACTTAGGGCATTAGACGATGCTTTGTTTGCAACTAGAGGACATAAGCGGCAAGCGGAAGTCTTGTTCAAGATGGCACTGATTATGTCAATCTCTGCGGCAGTATGGGGAGCAGGGCAAGACGACCCTGAATACCTTAATGCAAGTGAATATGACCGCAATATGTATTACATTATTGACGGTTTCCGTATCCCTAAAGACCACAACTTTGGTACATTGTTCGGTACAGCAACGGAACGGATGTTAGATGCCAGTGTTAAGGGAAATAAAGATGCCTTAATGGATGCATTAGATGCTGTCTGGACAGCGTGGTCTCCACCTGTATTACCTGCGGTATTAAGTGTATATTCTGGTATCGTGAATAACTGGGATACGTTTAGAGAACGTCCTATCACATCAATGTATGATGAAAAGAAGCGTGGATATCTGCAAGTTGGCAATGACACTTCTGATTTGGCACAGATGGTAAGTTCTGCGTTGTGGGATTACTTTGGCATTGATGCCAGTGCAAAGAAAATTCATTGGGGATATCAACAGTTCTTCTCTAACACGGCTAAATACTTAGATGCAGTAGGTTCTATGTTTGGTATAGAGAGTAAGTTTGGTGAACGTCCTAATAGGATTAACATGAATGATGCTAACGCTATGGCTGTTGGCATAGGTGCTTTAAAGAGTGGTTCAGACAACTCTATAGTTTCAGCGGGGTCTAAAGTTATGTATTTGTTATTACAACGTTTCATTACCCAGAATAACTATCCAGCACAAGTAAGTAAGTTTAATGAAAAATACAAAGAGTTAGAGTTAAAGGTAGAAAATGATGAACCGCATAATGAGAAAGAGTGGGAGCGTTATAAGGCCGCTAATAAAGAAATGAAGAAGATAGCCAAGTCTATGCAGTCGATACGCCAAAGCCCTGACCTCAATGGTGCTCAGAAAGCCGAGAAATTAAAACCTTTATATCAACAACAACTTGACATTGTTGCAAAAGCAACAAGTATAAAACGGTGATGGAATTGGATAAAGATTACCTCGACCAGAGGGCAACAAGAAACGAAGAAGACATTAAAGAACTCCGACAACGCATAGAGGGAATACCAGAACGCTTGAAGGTAGTTGAGCAACAGATTTGTAAACTTACAGAAACTATAGACAAATTTATAGGTGAATTGCGGATGAATTATCAGACTAAGGATAATTGCCAAACGTGCCGCCGTATCATACAGTATCAGTTAGATAGAAACCAAGAAGATATTCGTAACTTGAAATATGCAATGGTTGTGGCTGGTTCTTCTGCGGTGATATTCATAGTCAAGTACATTCTAAATTCGGTGGGATTAATATAATGAATCTGAGTAAATACACAGAAATCTTTAAAGAGAATGGAGTGTATTCGCTTACTAGATTATTTGCAACAGTAGGATATGTAACATTTATTATTGGTAGTTTCTACCTGATATACAAAGGTGTTACATGGGGTAACTATGAAACCTTCGCCACTATGACAGGTGGCGGGGGTGCTGTTACTCAAATGGTAAACAAGTTTATAAACAGTAAGTTTAACACTGGTGCAGGTCAGGTAGGCAAACCACTCAAAGATGACGAGGTGAAATAATGCAACTGCAATTTATCAGGCATAATCAAATGCTTTATACTATGGATGATGCAGGGCAGGTAATTAAGGGATATGAATGTCGTAGTGACTTTGAAGAAGGTTATAACGATGAAGGTCTGCCACGTGCTACATTACCTAATGGTAATTACTGGGTAAAAGCAGAGATTACACATGGAAAGTATGGGCCTGCTTATGGCACATTCTATATCACTACCCACGACCCACGAGCAAGAGATATTCATGGTGGCGGTAGTGGCCTGCCGTTTCCGTACGCTCCACGGCAAGGATGGTTGCCTACATATGGTTGTCTCCGCATGCAGAATGAAGATGGCGAAGAAGTCTCTAAGTGGATAGAAGACAACGGAAATAATATGCTACTTGAAGTAGTTGATTGACGAGGTGATATGAATGGATAAATTTTTCGAGATGGTGAAAGCCAACGACTTTAAAGGTGAAGTTCTCTTTATCTTTGTGGTTGGTATGATTGTCGGTGCTGGATTAGCACAGGCGTTATAATGAATACCAATAGGCTGATTGCGATATTTACTGTGTTAGTTAGTTTAATAGTTGGTATTCTTATAGGATATAATTTAATGCCAGAGAAAATAATATATCGAGAAAAGCCACAATCTGATACGTTGCACACAACTACTACCACAAAGACAGACATTAAGTATGTCTATAAGGATAAACCTAATGATGCTGATGTTGTTATCACACAAAACAAGCCAAAGGTAGAAGTTAATGGGAAAGAATATGTTTTTGATAATGTAATAGAATCAAACAAGTTTGATAAAGGGAAGTTAGAAATTGAGCAGGGATATTCTATCTCAATAAAGACTGAACAAGATGCTCCAAAGTGGGGGCTGGATATCGGCACAAGCAATCACGGTATTAAGACAGGGCTTAGTTACCGAATTAATAAACATCTTTCGGTATATGGCGAAGGGACTTTGCAACGCAGAGAAGGGAAAGACAGATATTATGGTGCTGGAATAAAAATAGAATTTTAATATTGACAAAAGTGCTACTTTGTGTTATAATACAATCATTACAAGGGATGCACTTTTTCTTTTTGATTTTATTTTTCTTTTGGGGTGTATCCAATAAACAGTAAAGGCGGTGTCTATGACTAAAGATTTATTGTTGTACCGTATTGATTATTTAAAAACATTAGGGGGGTAGTTATGAAAGAGTATAGGCATATGAGCCAAAACCATGAAGCGACCGAAGACCAGCACACTAATATTATGAAGTTTCTTAATGAAGCACTGTCAGATTGGGAAAAACTAGATATTAAAGACATGCCCGAAGTAGCAGGCATTGTAATCACTAAGGACGATAATAATAATGTAACATGTGGAATGTCTGGGACTACAAACAATCTTGTTACTTTAATCTGTGCTCAAATTAGCGAGATAGCAGAGACAAACAACTTACCACCAAGCGTTGTCGCAAGAAGAATTTTAAACTTCCTTAGCAAATGCGAGGAACAAGCAGTAGAGGAATTCCATGCAGAAAGATAAACTTATCTATTTCGGTTCTGAGGGTTGTACTCAATGTAGGGCAATTAAGGACGAACTGACTTCTTTAGACTACGTAGACTATGGCAATGATTACGAATCTTATAACATAAGCGTATTGCCAACACTTGTGCTTACAAGAAACGGTCAAGAAGTTAAGCGTTTAACTGGCTTCCATACTAAAGAACAAATCTTAGAATGGTTGTCTAATTAATTTAAGCCCTGCTTATGCAGGGCTTTTTTCATTTTAAAGGAGAGATATTATGTTTACAAAAATCGCAAGACTTATGCATGCAATATTATTTATCAGTTTGGGTATTATGTTTCTGGGCCAGTTGATATTGGACATGACAATTATCAGTCATTACTTACAGTTATTATGTCTTTTTGCTACAGTAATTTCTATGTATTTCTTTGAGGATTTAGTAGTTAAATATAGAACTAAAGTTGTCTTGGAACAGATGCTGGGCAATAATATGTTTGACAGGAATAAAGATAAATATACTGTTTCTATTTCTAGGAAACGGATTGGACAATAGATAATATGTTTAATTCACTACACACACATTCACACTATTCCTTGAGAGATGGCTTTCAATCTGTGAAAGATATCCTTAAATTTTGCAAAGAGAATGGTCAGACATCCGTAGCACTGACAGACCATGGCACTATGTCTGGTTGTGGTGAAGGTTTCCGCTACTGTAAAGAGTATGGAATCAACTTCATCGCAGGCTGTGAGCACTATCTTACTGCCGATGTTACAATCAAAGATAAGAAATACCAGCATATTATCTTGTATGCCATGAATAAGACAGGATATAGAAACTTAAACATTATTACAACAGAGGCACATAAGCGGTTCTATATAAAACCTCGTGTAGATTTAGAACTGCTTTCTCAATATAATGAAGGGATTATATGTACCACGGCTTGTCTAGCAGGCTGTCAAGACAAGATAGCCAGTCTGAAAGCAATCTTTGGTGATAGGTTGTATATCGAGATACATACCAATACTTTGACAGACCAGCGAGAGGCCAATTTACAATGGCTGAGACTGGCAGATAAATATGATGTTCCTTTTTATGCCGCATGTGATAGCCACTATACCACTACCGATTCAGCAGATGCTCATAGAGCATGGTCGTTCGGTGGCGAGGCTTACTTAGTTGAAGACTTCTATATGCATACCGAGGAACAAGTCCGAGAGGCACTGAAATACCTTCCACAAGACGTTGTAGACATATCTATAGCGAATACAGTGGTTGCCGCAGAAAGATGCAGTTATCAAGTCCCATTCGGTGAAAACCACTATCCTAAATCTGGGGTAGAAGATTCTAAACTCGAAGTACGGCGTAGAGTATGGCAGGGATTAAAAGATAAAGGTCTTGATAAAAATGAAGAACACATTAAACAAATTCGCCATGAGATAGAAGTCTTTGAAAAGGTAGACTACTTTGATTACTTTATCATCGTAGGTAATCTCATTGGATGGTGTCACGACAATGGTATCCGTACTGGGGTAGGACGTGGCTCGGTAGTAGGATGTGATATTGCTTTCGCTATGGATATCACGAAGGTAGACCCATTAAAGCATGGGCTAGTCTTTGAACGCTTTGCTCATACAGAGCGTGTAAGTCCGGCAGACGTGGATATTGATGTACCCAAGAAGGATAGACAGACAGTTATACAACATCTAAGAGATAAATATGGCGAGGTATATCAAGTCATTACATTTCTTAGAATGGCAAACAAGTCTGCACTCAAACGTGCTGGGCAGACAAGAAACTTTGACCACAATATGATTGACGACTTGTGTAGTAAAATCAATGACCTTGATGACTTGCCAGAGCAATGCCCTTGGCCTGACATTATGCAGGAAGAATATGAGATATTAGTTAGCACTGCCTATCATTATAAAGATAAACTGCAAGCCTTTGGCACTCATGCATCGGCAGTGGTTATCTTAGATACAGACCCTTATGACTACTGTGCGGTAGAACGAGTTAAAGAAACGTATAACTTAAACTATGACTATAAAGATTTAGAAGCCATGGGACTATTGAAACTGGATATCTTGGGTCTGGAAACATTAGACGTATTAGATGAATGTTTAAAGAATATCGGAGAAGATATAGACCTGAATAGATTACCAGAAGCAGATGAATGTTATAAACTTCTTTGTAAAGGCAATACAGGAGGCATTTTCCAGTTAGAATCTAATCTCATGGGCGGTCTTATTAAAAGAATCAGACCTCAATCTATAGAGGACTTAACGCACATTGTGGCACTCGGTAGACCTGCACCGTTGCAGGCAGGCATAGTAGATGAGTTTATAGATGGAAAGAAAGGTAAGTAGTTATGCCATCAAGCAACTTTTTTAAACAATTCTGGCGAATAAAAAATAAAAAGATTGCGAATGTTTATGCATTCCTTAAAGAAGGTGAGAGGGCATTGTAAAGGCAGAATATACGAATATAAGAGCCCCTCACCTTACATTGGTTTATTATCCTATTATTGAGAAACATGATATTAATTTCTCAATCGAAGACAGGCTAGACAATGCCTGCAAAGATTTATATATTATGCTATAGGGGGGATTATTTGAAGAAATTTATATTATTAGCATTATTAACATTCTTCGTACAGACTGTAGAGGTAACAGCCTACACAGCATCTGTAGAGGAATGTGGCAAGGCTGACGGAATTACAGCAAGTGGTGCTTACGCTGTACAGGGTGTAACAATTGCCGCTGACCATTTGCCGTTCGGTACTGTAGTAGAGATAGATGGGCATTACTATGTGGTGCAAGACCGCCTTGGCGGCGGCTACACAAACAAGATTGATATCTTCTTTAGTAACTATCACGATGCGATACAGTTTGGGCGACAGACCAAGGAGATAAAAGTATTTCTATGAACTATAATTTTTGCTTCGTAAAAATTGATGATACATATATTCCCCAAGATACAGCGAGGAAGATAAAAGCGACTTATATGCTTGCGTATCATACTAACTTTATAAATAACAAGACAGATTTGAAGACTTATATGGACTGTTTATTAACATTACCAGACAGTATAATTATTTTAATTTAGGAGAAAACTATGGAAACCAAAACGCTTAAGGGTATTTGTTCAGAGATAGATGAAATACTCAAAGATACATCTTACTGCATTATATATCAGGAGCAGGTTATGCAGATTGTGCATAAAGTCTTCGGTATGACGATGGGCCAAGCAGATATGTTTCGCCGTGCCATTGGTAAGAAAGACCCTGTATTGATGCAGAAGATGATTAGCGAGTTACAGAAGAAAGAAACAAATTTAAAGCCAGAAGATGTTCAGCATATAGTAGAAACGATAGCGGCCTGTAGCGGGTATCTGTTCAATAAATGTTTAGTTGGCACTGAGAAAATTATGTCTGTAGGTAATACCCGCATAATGAATATTGCTGATATGTATAACTGTAAAAATAATTTACAATGGGCTAAAGAGCATAACAAACTGGCACTCAGAAAGAGATATAAAACTAAAGGCTATGGTACAAGTTATTCGTTAGATGATAATGGTAAGTTAGTTCCTAATAGAATTAAAGATATTGTATATAGTGGCACAGAGCGTTGCTTGACATTATATACCAATATTGGAGATATCACATGTACATATAACCATAAGTTTCCTACCCCAAAAGGTGAAATGCTTGCTGGTGATATAAAAGTAGGGGATGAACTTTATTATATGGGATTCCCCAAACGTAAAGATTATGGATTTAAACAGGGTTCTTATACTAATATCCCGCAAAAAGGGCAAAAGGGATTTCAAGAAAAACCAGATGGTGCATCCAGATTATTTGATGATTTTGTATTAAATAACAAAGAGAATAATAGTCCATGTGAAAAGTGTAGTAAAGCAAAGAAACGCATGGAAGGACACCATAAAGATGGCGATAGGGCTAATAACACAAAAGAAAACCTTGAATGGCTTTGTGTAGGCTGTCATAAAAAAGAGCATTATAAAAATGGCCGCACTATTATGGGGAGAGCAGACAAGTCAGCAGAGACGATTACAGTAACTAATATCTTACCTGCTGGATATAAAGAAGTTTATTCAGTTGAAATGGAAGCACCATATCATACATTCACATTACAGAATAGACTTATCACATCAAATTCGCACTCTGCCGCTTATGCCTATACCGCATATCAAACATTGTTCCTAAAGACGTTCTATCCATCTGAGTTCTATTGTGCACTCTTAAATAGTGATATAGATGCGGAGAAGACCAGTGAATATATATTTGAGGCAAAGTGTCAAGGCATTCCTATCTACCCGCCAGATGCCTATCTCAGTGATAAGAAGTGGAAGAAAGATAAAGAGGGTGGACTAAGATACGGTCTGGAAAAGATAAAGAACGTAGGAAAGGCAGAGTTTGTTTATCCGCAAATATCTGCCGATATGACTAATGAGCAGAAGTTAATAACCTTTATGGATGCAAATCCCACTGTTAATAAGCAGGTAGTTATCAGTATGGGCAAAGCCTTATGTTTTGGTAACTGCCCTACTTGGGTAGAGATGTATGTGGACTGGTTTAAGAAAGCATATAGTCGTAAGCAAGAATGCTTAGAACGTATAGAGAAGTTTCAGAATAATCCTAAAAAGGTCTCTGAGTGGACGGAAAAGATGAACAGGATAGAATCATCGCCTGCTTACTTTGAAGACAATGTAGGGGCATGTGTGGATGCACAGACAGAGGTTCTGGGGTTCTCCTTCCTCAATAAAATCACAGCAGAGTATGATACTTACCTCGCAGATAATTACAATGATATCAATATCGGAGAATTATCGCAGGTAAGATATATCAAGACTAGAGCAGGCAAACCAATGCTTAGTTTCACATTAACAGATAGGAGCAACTTCCAACACAAATATGTAATGTTTCGTAATATACCCAGTGAGTTATCAGATGGAATTGTAGTGAACGTGAAAGAAGAACCACCTAATCCATATAAAAAGAATAGTGGTTTCAACAGCAGTATTGCTAAAGAAGTTAGTCGTGCAAAAAAACTTTAAATATTTTTAAAAAAGGGGTTGACACCCCCTTTTTTTTATGTTACAATGATATTGAAATAAAGTCGATAGACTATAAAAAGGGGGTTTAGTATTGGAAGATAATAGAATGAGTTCATCTATTACTATTCTTGTCTCAAAACTCTGCGAGTTGCGGAAAGACATTAATGAGATTGAACTAAAAAAATCCACAATGAAAACAAACCAGTTCTCATATGAGTACCTTGGCGAAGCAGAACTGAACGAAAGCATTCGCCCATTACTCGATAAACACGGTATCTTGGTTGTTCCAATCAGCGATAATGGTAACTACGTTGATACACAGAAAGTTGTTGTAGAAGTTAATGGTAACCAGAAAGTTTCCTACATGACTACTATGCAACAGGCTTATCTTGTCGCAGAGAAAAAAGAAGGACAATACATGATTATTGTTTCTACAGGTTCAGGACAAGATTCTGGTGACAAGGGTGCGAATAAAGCAGTCACAGGCTGTATTAAAAACGTATTCAAAGCATTAGGATTGATTCCCTCGCCTAAGAAAGAAGACAATGACAGCACACCGTCTCCTTCTTATAACAAACCTCACACAGAAAAGAATGGTGAGTTTACCTTCCAGTATGGTGAGTTTGCAGGTAAGACTATCAAAGAAGCGTTTGACATGAATCCTGATGGATTAGAAGCACTCAGAAATACCACAAAAAGTAAATTTATGAGTGATAAAATTGACGAGTTCTATAAGTCTATTAAATAGGCTATAGAGATTCTATACACACATCTCCTTCCTTATTATCTAGGTAGCAGGGTCTAATGCTACCTAGATACACTACATACAAACATTGGTGTTACGGCCGCGGACTTTAACAACCAATCATATAGAGTAGGCTCATTATACGCTAAAGTAGATGGGTCTATTCGTCATTGTCAAATCTTGTGAAGATGCAAGTTTGAGAGTGTTAAGGCGTAAGCCTTATAGCACAGAAAATTTTTTCGAGTTCGCTATAAGTTTCTCCTTGTTCCTCGTTCCCCTTTGTGGAACTCGTCACAACTCGAAACTTGATTTTTCTCGTAAACTCGAAAAATTTAAAAAAAGAATATCTACTCGAACGAAGTGAGAGTCCGTTCCTACGGAACGGAATAAAGGTTTTAAAAGAACTTACTTACTACGTTAGTACTTAATACTACTTAATATATACTTACTGAGTTAGTACTTATAACACATACTAACTAATTATTTCTTTCTGAGGTAAAACATTAAAACCTTTATAGTTACTCGTGTTACTCACTGCGTTCGTAAGCACTCGTAACTATATAAAACCTTACTCAATTTATTTTTCTATGTGGTATATACGTAATTGAATTTTTCTTACGTTTGTGGTATAATATCATTATCAAATCTACCGCAAAGGAAAATAAGTTATGAGTAAAGAACGTAGGCGAATTTGTTTCTTTATGTGCTACATCCATAATGAAGTAGCAAACATGTCGTGTAGGCGTTGCCCTTTTTATCGTGTTGAAAGCAATGATACTATGTGCCTTACAGATAGGCACATATGGTGTAGTAGTAATGATTATGATGTAGACGGTGTCATCAAAGAAGCAACTTATTATAAAAATTCTATGGTGATAATAACATGAAAGAGATATATATGTTTAAGTTCTATGTGTTAGGCTATAACGAGAATGATATCTGTGCATGTGATTGCCTAGTGAACGGTCGACATTGTATATTCGAAAATATTGTGGACCCTGATTCCTGTTTTGCACTTACAAACATAGACTGCTTCTTTACTAAAGATGATATATATAACAATCTAACTGATGAAAATGAAAGGAAGTGTTTTATATTTACTTGAAAACTTGTTTTATACGAATGGATAACGACCTTTGCAAAAACAACAAGTGTATTTTTAATCCTGTGTGTTCTGGCACCTGTTCCTACGCTTTCCTCTTTACAGATAAAGATTTACCTATACAGTGTCAACTTATTCAAGCAAACTATATTTATCAGGCTGAATTGAAACGTAATTTCTTTGATGATATATTTATTTTTATATAGGAGTGTGAAATCAATGACAAAATGGTTATGGTTAATAATCGCTATCTTGCTCTCTGTTGATATCTATGCTAGTATTGATAACCAAGCGGCTACTAAGACCATGGGTGACACAACTACAGTTACATTAGAGCCGAATAGAAAACTTGTTTCTCTTTCGTGGAAAGATAACAATCTATGGGTGCTTAGTAGGAATATGAAGCCCAGAGAAGCCCCAAACGTCTACCATTACGATGAACGTAGCCGCTTTGGAGTATTAGAGGGTAGAGTAATCGTTATAGAATCTAAAGTAAAAGGAGATAGTGATTGATGAACATTATTGATTTCCCATTTTTAATCTCATTTATTTGTGCTATATCAGGTTTTTGGTGTTTGTACCAACAGTATCTTTTCCATAAGAGAACAAAATGTTTTTATTGGTTTGGCATTTTCGTGGGTTCCTTTGCACTGCTTTGGGGACTGTCAAGTTTACTTATATTACATGTGTTAAGGGGGTAATGATATGAAACAGCAAGAATTTACGTGCGATACTGGTATGTGTATTCCTAAGAAAAATCCTGTAAGCCCTAGCCATTACAAACAAGGGAATATAGAGTGTATAGAGGCTATAGATGCCGCCTGTGTTTACCTCAGTAATAGCGAGGCATTTTATGTCGGCAACGTAATCAAATACATGTGGCGTTGGAAGATAAAGAACGGCTTAGAAGACTTATATAAAGCACGAGAATATTTAGATAAATTAATCAGTAAAATAGAGAGTGATAAAAAGGTCGGATAGTATGAAAGTAGCCAGTGTTATCTGGGTTTATAAAGAAGATGATGACGTATTTAAATGGATAAAACATGCTAATTGGGAAGGTTTGCCAGATGGTTGTAGAAGATGCTTGACATTAACATCGGCTAATCTAAACAAGGAACATCTTGCTGTTGGGGCTTGGGGGTCAATCGTAATGCATAACATTGATACCAGTTTCGAGAACTTGTACTCGTTTAAAGTAATTATATTTATTTAGGAGTGATGTTATGAAAGAAGTTTCTATGGAACAGTTCATTAAATTATCCAAGGAAAAGAAAATCTATTATCTATCTCGTCTGTTTATCAATAAAGATGTCAGCGGGAAATATAAAGACATTCCATACAAGAACAGGCTTTTCATGGTAATGGGCTGGCTGAAAAAACAGGAAGACATGAGCCTTGGGATGTTATATCGTTATCTATTAGACCATGAACACCAAAACAACCTATGGGAAATATTACCACAGGCAGAACTATACGACCAAAAATTACGTAGAGAACACGTGGAAGGGACAAATTCAGACTATGGGCATTTCAATCTCTCAATGTTATCAGACGAATAGTGCAAAAAACACAAGGGCAAATGGCGAGTTGATGATATTGGTCAACAGTACAACTCGTGAAAATGACATGTTTACTGCAAGGACACTTCCTATGAATAAATTATTACGGCATTTAAATATGGAACATCTTGTTGTAAATACTCAAGAACCTATTATTAAACTAATTTCTACACGTAGCGGGTATGTATATGTTGCTACTCTTGCGGTGGTGTTCATATGAAAAGAAAAGTTTTAGTAATTGCTAGTTCCAAGCCTGATGAAATATATATAGTAACTCGCATTCAGGCGTATGACAGGAGACATTGTATTGTATTAGATATCACCCCTATAGAAATATTACAGGCCTGCAACGGATGTATAATCTATAGTATAGGGGAGAGAGAGTATGCCGCAAGAATGGTTGTGATTTTATGATAATTGTTATTGATACCAGCCGCATCATGCAATGTCAGCAATGTATATTTGAGACAGAAAATAATGATAATATATGTAAACGATGTACTAATATTTTTGTAAAGTCTTGGACACAATATGATATGTGTAATACAGTTATTATTATTGTTTAAGTAAAGAGAGGGTGGAGTATGCGGATTAAAGATAATATAATCGTTAGGGGAGATATCCCTGACTTTTTAGTTCAACGAGGGATTCAAGTCAATAATTTCCAGAGAAATGACTATCGCTGTGCCTGTCCTATACATGGCGGAACAAATAAGAGTTCGTTTTCCTGTACCAAAAGTAAATGGTATTGTCATGCCTGTGGTGATGGTGGCACTATCGTAGAGTTGTTTATGAGACTTGAAGGGTGTTCTTACATGGAAGCCATCTATCATCTAGCAGAAATGTATGATATAGATATTGAAAGTAATGAGGAATTTCAGAAAGCCAAGTCTTACTTTGATGCAGTAGAACATGACATCCAGCAATATGAACGTCAGCAAGATAAAGTTTTTGATTACCTTACACAAAAGAGAAACTTGTCTCAGGAGACGATTAAAACGCTCCGCTACGGCTATGATAATGGTGCCATAGTAATTCCTATCAGGAACGCAGATGGGATGCTTGTAGCCAAGGCTAGGCGATTTTTCAATAGTGAACCGAAGTATAAGAACGACAAGAATAACGATTATTACGAAAAGGGTGAAACGCTCTACGGTTTTGATATAGCCAGAAGGATAATGCGTAAAGCAAAGAAGATTTATCTATGTGAGGGTTACTTTGATGTGGCGGCGGCACTAGACCAAGGATTACCTGCCGCAGGGTATACTGGCAACTCATTGACACAACGGCATATACAGGCTATTGCCAAGGAACTAACGGAGTATGACAAGTCATTTACTGTAATGCTGGCCGCAGACAATGACGAGGAAGGTCAGAAGAAAGTCCCTATTATGAGAGATAAGTTTAAGCAATATGGCCCATCTCTCAATGTAAGAGTTGTAGTGATGCCAGAGGGAATCAAGGACTTCTCTGAACTGCACTCTAATGGCTTGTCTATTGAGGGCTTACCTACAGAACATATAGACTTATACTGTATAAAGAAAGTATTGTCACAGTGTAACGACATAGAGACAGAATACTTATGTGCGGTAGACTTTCTTAAAGGTGTTAGTAATCCGCTTATACGTAGTGAGATAGCAGAGTATCTAGCAGTCAGATGGAAGAAGGACGTTAAAGATATCTTAGGAATAGTTAATGGTAAAGCCACTGATAGTATCCTACTAAAGAATTTAAAAGACCCTTTACAGGCGATAACTGAATTCAAGGAACTCATTACTACAGGCACTATAGGGTGTGGCCTACAGCCCATAGATGAAGTTACAAACAAGTTCAGAAAATCAGAAGTAGTGTTAATATCCGCATACAGTAGTGTTGGTAAGACATTCTTTGCTCTTAACCAAGCATTACATACGGCGTTTCGGGAAAAGAGAAATGTTATCTTTTTCAGTATGGAAATGTCAGCGGCAACTCTAGTCCTCAGATTAGTAGCAATGTTCCTGCGTATCAGTGAGGAAGAAGCAGAGAAACGGTTAAGGGAGAATGAAGAAACAGCAGTAAAGGTATCAGCAGGTTTGAATAAACGCCTTTATATTGTAGATGAAAACAATTTAACTATTGGCGATATTCGTAATTATATCAATATTGCTAATACAATGGTATTTGATGGTCAATGTGATATGATTATAGTAGACTATCTTCAATACATGAAAGGTGTGGGAGACTTTACTGTTTTGGAAGACACGATTAAATCATTTAAGTCCTTGGCAAAGGAACTACAGATTGTGCCAGTAGTATTATGTCAACTTAACCGAGATGGCAGAGTATGGGAGCCTGTGCAACTCAACCAGTTAAAGGGTTCTGGCGCAATAGAAAGCACTGGTGATTGGGTGTTTGGTATGTGGCGTGAAGGTTTAAATCCAGCATATAGCATGGATGAACAGGATGCCAAGAAAGATATTATTAATATTGGTATTATTAAACATAGGAGAAAGTGTGTTAAGAGGGACTTTGAGTTTAGATTAGACCCAACTACAACATCTTTCTGCTCAGTATGAGGTGAGTAATTGTTAAACCATTTATCGCCAAGTACGGTACAGAGTTATCGCACTTGTGCAAAACGAGTATACTTTGAGAAAGTTCTAGGTATTCCAAACTGGCAGGTTCATGCTATGACTGTATATGGCACATGTATGCATCATGCTATAGAACAGTTGTATTTACATAAACTATCCAAGGGAGACTTTAAAGCAGAGTTTATAAAGAAGTTCACAGAACTAGAATCTACTATCACTGTTTGGAAGTCTGACACTGCAACAAGTTTAATCATAGAGGGTGGTAAAGCGTGTGACGAGTTCTATGATACAATCTACCCTCAATTCAATGTCGTTGAAACCGAGAAAGAATACCAGATAGACCGAGGTGAGGGGCATTTACCGATTACTTGCTTTGCTGATGGCATTACAGACAAGAAAGAAATCATAGACTATAAGTTCGGCAGGGGTATGACAGGCACAAGCGACAGCAAGGGTTATCGCTGTAATATGGTTACATATGCTTGGGCCTACTATAACGAACACGGCGAACTACCTGAGGCTGTTACCTTTATCAAACAAGTTTGGGGTTATAAGAAAGATAAAGAAACAGGCCAGCGTATCTTCCACCATAAGGGTTTTGTTATTGACCGCAAAGAAGTTTTTATTTCAGACCTAGACTTTTATCAGGAAGTGTATCAAAATGTAGAGCAGGGAGTTATGAATAATGTCTGGCTACCTGCGCCTGATGATTCTTTCTTCTGTAAAGGTTGCGGATATAGAATCAAAGGACATTGTAATAAAAATAGTGAATAACTGTTGACAAGTTAATAATGTTGTGTTATAATGTTCGTAGTTAAGAAAAGGAGTGATGTTATGTTTAGTAATGCTTACAAATTTAAAGCCATAGTAGCAATTATTCAGATTGTTATGTTAATGCGCTATTGGTATGGTTATGAAAGTAACTGGTTATCTATTCTGTCTCCATCTATTGCATTAGGTTTATTGGAGTGCTTCTTTATTCTTGGCAGTTTCATTCTCTATGTGGTAATAGATATTGTTACTCGTAGAAAGTTTGGTGTATCTGCTAAAGAAGTTCTGCGTGTCAGAGAAGAAGTCCGCAGGGTTTATGGACAATCTGGATTCCAAGAACCAGATGATGATGCAAGTGATGTAGCCAAAGAAATCTTGCGTAAAGCAAATGCAATGAGGGCTAGGAAAAATGAGTTTGAAAGAAATGAGAGAGACAGCGATTGAGCATGGCTATATCCTCTCTCCCCATGCAGAGGCAATAAATAATGCCTTAGAAGCAAATCGTCAATCTTATGGTGCAAGATACTGCCCATGTCGGGTAGATAAAACGACAGATAATATTTGTCCTTGCAAACCATTTAGAGAGAATGGTGACTGTGTGTGTAAGTTATATCTACCACAGGAGTTACCCTTTGTACAGTTGGTACACATTACTCCTAACTCCACAGAACTTATGTGTGAGGTAGTGAGCGGGTGTTATCAAAATAAAATAGGCCCTAAAACCTTAGAGAAAATAATCAAGAGTGGGCATTTAAGCGTGTTAGAACATGCTCATGCTACTTTTAGATTAAGAGTGTCTACTGCTGTGCTTGCTCAAATCACTAGACATAGGCATTTCTCTTTTATGGTTCAGTCAAGCCGTGGTTGTAAACTAACTGACGTGATGATTCCAGAAGGAGTCAAAGATGTTGAAGTATTTACAGAGAGAGTACAACGTCAAATGTCGGAATACAACGATGCTTTGCTGAGGGGCGAATCCTTCGAGGATGCGGCTTATCTATTGCCTAAAGCCGCCGTAGTAGAAGTCTACATCACAGGTAATTTGCGTACCTTTTATGAGTTCTTGCCTAAAAGATTATGCGGCAGGGCTAATAAAGAGATACGAGTGGTGGCAGAAAAGATTGCAGACATCTTGGATGTAGTCCAACCTTTAGCATCTAATGATAAAGACTGCAATACCTGCACAGAAGTTTTTGGGTGTTCGTTTTCAAAATGAAATGTGTGGTAGAAGGTAACTGTACTGTGGTCAAAACTGAATGTTGGGCTTGTGAAGACTACGCTATGTACAGACCTAAAGACAAAAGAATTCTCTCTCCTCGACAGGAAAGAAACAGGTTAAAAAGGAAAGTTAGTAAGAAAGAAAAGAAAAACAGTCCTGCAAGTAAACGAGGTCGCAACAACAGACTGCGTGGTAAGGCGTGGGAAAGGAAGTTACTAAAACTTTTAGAGGCCCACGGCATTCCTGTGCGAAAGGTAGCATGTAGTGGCGCATTAAAAGCCACAGGCGGACTTATAGGCGCAGAAAATGATATCTACGCAGGCGACTTAGTGCTTGAAGGAAAGAGCGGTGAAAACTACCGCATTGAGGTAAAGTCCAGAACCGCTTTACCAGCATACGTTACCAAGTACACAGGGCTCAAAGATTACTGCATGTTCCTAGACGAAGCAGAATTTATTGCTCTGTGTGTACATGGTGTGTATGAACCTAGTGGTGTTATGAAAGAGGACACTCGGACACAAACACTACATGATTGGTTTGACCAAGATGATTCGGCCATCGTTGCTATGAAAGTAGCGCATACACCTTGGCGATTCGCAATTAAATTGGAACAAGTTTCCAAAATAAAACAGTTAGGGGGTATATCTTGATTACTATCTATAACGAAAAAATCGGCATTCTGGCCGAAGTATCTAATATCCATATTGTAAAAGGAACTAAAGGGAATAAAGAAGCAGTGTATCGCTTGACATCTGTTATTCCTGTTGTGGCAAAATATGTGAATGAAACTGTTCCTGATGAAAAGAACACTAAAGGTCTTGTAGAATACGGCAATGCCTATCCAAAAGAAATCGTGCTTGCTGAATTCGGCACATGGAAAGAAGCATTAGATGAACTTGCCAAAATCCATGAGGATGTAACAGCAGGCGTATTATGTTATGACATTCATTGAAATCGTCAAAGCATTTAACGAAGTAGAAGAAACAGACCTTGACACACATTATAGGTTGATGATTAATGCCAACACACTTCAATATAATGTAGAGGCAGACCTCGCAAAAGCCACGGCACAGTTATCTACAGATAGATTGTGTGCTGAGGCTAACGAGGCTAGGGTCAGTAAAACTCTATCTCCGAAGTCTGTATCTGAGGGCAAACGCTTGGCACTGTCAGAAGATAGTGTTTTAGACAGTAAAAGTAAAGTAGTCGATGCTAAGTTTGAGGTGGATTTGCTAACTGCACAGAGGGACTTTTTGGAAAGAGTATACTTTTGTTGCAAAGAAAACTTAAACCGCCAAGAAAAAAAGGTGAACCGATGAATATTTCCTTAATTGCCGCAATGGGTATAAGGCTAAAGAATCTGGGACGCACAGTGACAGATATGTTCTCAGTCTATTTATGTCAATGTTCTTCTGTCTTTGCTACTTGTTGCTTTTTATTTTCTCAGCAACTATTGACATTTTAGCAAAAATGTAGTATAATAAAACTATCAAATAACAAGGGGGTATTTATTAATGTTAGTAAGTTCTTACTTAGATGTATTTAAAGACGAATTGGAACCAGAAGTGTTGAAAATCTTAAAAGATTATGGCTTTATCTTATGGGTTCCACCTGTAGAGTATTTCTACAAGTTCCGTGATTTTAAGATTGCCTCAGAAAATTCTGTTAAACTTCCCACGGATGTTTACATGGCTGTTATGAAACTGCAAGAGAAACTTGCAAAGATGCAAATTGAATTGGACGAAGCAGAAAACCACGATGAATTGCTTTCTAAAATTACTACCGAGAAAATCACTGACGATGTTCTTACTGTGGCAATGGCAGAACGTGCAAAAGATACTGGTTTGGAAGACATCAATATCCAAGTGTCCGATAAACCTATCACTATGGCAGAACTGACTGCCGCATGGAAGCCTAACTACATCAATATGATGGTACGCCGAAGTGACTTTGACCAGTTCTGGTTAGAGAACAGTCAGGTAGAAGGTAAGGAAGTAGTTGATATTACCAAGGAGCAATTCGAGGAACTCAAAGCATGCAGTCAACATGCACGTCGTCTTGAAAAGTTGTTAGAAAATGAATAAGTACAATCTTTAATTCAAAAGGTGATATCTTGATTATCGAATTTAACTATCAGCCTGACTTTGGCAAATTGTGGGATGATATTGAAGCGTTACCCCACTATAAAGAACTGGCTGACCTAGATGGTATCGGTAAACAAGTTGATATGGCGGAGTTTTCCAAAAACTTCTTCCGCAAAAAAGCGGCAGTAGCGGATGTATCTGTTGACAGTAATGCCAACGTAGAAGATTCCTCAATGGTAACTTATGAAGTAGAGGCTCCCAAGCCTCTATTCCGTATCAACTCGTATTATATGTTATGGAAGACCATGAAAAAACTTTATGGAGAAGGGTTCGCTAGGCAAGCAGTCTTGGGCCAGTTCACGAAAGATTTTTATATAAATGACTTCCATAAATTTCATACCAATCCTTATTGCTTCAACTTCTCTTGCCTAGATGTGGTGTTCAATGGCTTGCCCTTTGTCACCAAAATTAAATCTCGTAGACCTAGGCATCTATCTTCTTTCGTTGGGCAAACAATTCAGTTTGTCACATATGCAAGTAACAATGTTGCAGGTGCGGTAGGTCTAGCAGACTTTTTAATCTGCATGTCTTACTATGTGGATGCAACGGTAACTCGTAAGGATATAGAACAGGAACTGCAAACATTTATTTACTCTGTGAATCAACCTTTTAGGGGTGGGCATCAAAGCCCATTTACAAACATCTCTTTGTTTGATAAACATTTCCTGACCAAAATGTGTGCAGAATATACCTTCCCTGATGGCTCTAAACCTGATGTAGACCGAGTCCAGTATGTTCAAGGAATCTACATGGATGTAATGAATAAGACTTTAGAAGACACACCCTGTACTTTCCCTGTGACTACTGCTTGCTTCTCTGTTGACGAGAATCGTAACATTATCGACACAGAGTTCCTCAGAGAAGTTTCAGATGCTAACTTAAAGTTCGGCTGGATAAACTTCTATGCTGGTCAGACAAGTACATTGTCTTCTTGTTGTTTCACTGGAGATACAGAGGTTTTAATAAAAGACACTAAGAATGGAGTAAGGCTCGTTTCCTTAAAAGAACTTTATGACGAGCCTTGGAAAGATAAACCAAACTTGACTGTGTTCAATAATGGCTTCTGGTCTAAAACTAAGGCAATTAAGGTTCCCAGCAACAACAAGTCTTTGTTAAAGATAACTACAGTTAAAAACCAAGAAGTAAATTGCACAAGCGACCACTGGCTCCTTACAGACCGAGGAGAAATACAAGCAAGTGATTTAACTTGCGATGATTATTTAATGATAAATACTCTTTCTACACCAAAAGTATCAGAAAGAGACCAAGGTTTATCTTACGAAGAAGGAGTGCTTATTGGTGCTTATTTGGGAGACGGCAGTATCTATCGAAGACAAGAGAACAATGGTTGTGAAACTATCTTCTCTTTAAACGCAAGTAAGGCGGAAAAACTTCTTCCATTCCTTAATAAAGCAATCTCAAAAATATCTAATTCGTCAATTAGAGTTAATGGTGGCTCCAACAACGTTGTCTTTGTCAAAGTAAATGGCAGTGAGGTTGGAGATTTTATTGAGAACTGGTGCCATACTGGAACTGCCCACTTTAAGTCTTTAAACCTAAATTGCTTACTCCAGTCCAAGGCTTTCAGAAAAGGGGTTTTAAAAGGGTTGGCTTTGACTGATGGTCACGATGAGTACAATATTATTTACACGTCCTCTCCTCAGTTAGCAAAAGATATAGAGTGTTTAGTTTCTACTCTTGGTGGCTACTGCAATATCTCTCTTGATGATAGAACAGAAGAGCCTGTGGTTATTAGAAAAAAAGAATACACTAAAAACTATCCTGTATATCATGTTAGGTTTAACTTTAACCAACATAAAACAGTTAAAGATACTCTTAAAGTATTAAATAATTGCTTGTATATCAAAGTTAAAGACATTCAAGAAGTTGTTTTGAATGATAGGTTTGTGTATTGTTTAGAGATGGCAAACGAAGTTGACCACTACTTCACCCTTCCAAACGGAGTTCATTTGTCTAACTGTCGTTTGCGTAGTGAGGCGAACCATGAATATTTTAACTCGTTTGGTGCAGGTGGTACTAAGATAGGTTCAATGGGTGTTGTTACTCTGAATCTCCCTCGTATTGCACAGAGAGTTATCAGTGAAGTAGATAGCGTTGAACGTCAACGACAATCATTCATGGAAGAAGTCTCTAGGCTTACACGATTAGCGGCTTATATCAACGAGGCCAAACGTTATCTCATTAATAAGAGAAAAGAGAATGGGCATCTACCTCTCTATACTTTCGGTTTTATGGATATTAATAAACAATATTCTACTTGTGGACTTAATGGTATCAATGAGGCAGTTGAGATTCTCGGCTATGATATCCTCGACCAGAGTGGTCAGGAACTTGTCTCTGAGTTATTGAAAACGGTTAATGATACTAACCGAGTAATGGAAGTCAAATTCTCTGTACCAATGAATTGTGAGCAAACTCCCAGTGAAAACTCAGCAATTAAATTAGCACAAGCAGATAAAATTATGGGATATAATCCTAATGGCTATGAATTGTATTCTAACCAGTTTATCCCATTGACAGTCAAAGCAGATGTGCTGGACAGAATCAAGTTACAGGGTTTGTTTGACAGTCAGATGACTGGTGGCGCAATCTTGCACGTGAATATCGGAGAGCAAATCACTGATGTAAAAGTTATGGAAGACTTTATTAAGTCCAGTGTGCGTGCAGGTGTTATATATCAAGCAATCAATTACGTACTTAACGTATGTGAAGACGACCATGTTACTGTAGGTGGACAGACAGTATGCCCTATATGCGGGAAAAAGGTTGTTGAAAAACTTACTCGTGTTGTAGGATTCTTGACAAGCGTTAAGAACTGGCATGTAGTGAGACGTGAAAAAGACTTCCCGAATAGGGAGTTCTACAAGGGGGAAAAATATTAATGTCTAAAAATGATGAAAACGCTATCCAGATGAAAGATGCCTTAGAGGTTGCTCTTGAAGAATCCGAACCTGTAATCTTACTCACTAAAGATGCTTGTGCTATCGCAGGCTGTGAGACTACAGATGTATTCCTGCTTGTATCTATGTTGATTGGCCATATCTCTGACAAGGTAGGAGTAGAGCCTAATGAAATCATCTATATCATTAAAGAATCTGTCACCAAAATCGCAGAATTTAAAAATCGTGTGACTAATGAATTCGATGGTGATGTCGAGGCTTGTATTAAAAAAATGAAAGAAGAAGTGGAAAATGGAGAGGTAGTACCCAATGCCCAAAATTTACATTGAAAACACCTATGCTGATGATGTAAAACAGAATCCAGAGTTTCTCGAACTTCTTACTAATAGGGCAATCGACTTGCAGAGATTCATCAAAAGTCTCAATGAAACATATGGAGAAAAACATATTGTTACTGTGACAGAAGATGGCATCCATGTTACACAAGATGTACTGGAAGTTGATGTAACGGAATTGCATCTGTAATGGACATCTACGTAGCAGGGACAGAAGTTAGTGTAGAGAGAAAGAGTTTTGAAATATATGTACAGGGTTGTAACAGACATTGTAATGGGTGTCATAATCCTGAGACATGGGACTTCCATAAAGGTACATCAGTAAATTGGGAAGAATACCTTACAGGTATTAAGAAGAAACTTGAAACTTTCCCCTTTATCACTGACATTTATATTAGCGGGGGAGACCTTCTGTGTCTCCCTGCTCCTGTTGCAGAAGATGCGAGCAGGATTGCCAGAGACTTGTTTCAAAACTATACTCTTTGGCTTTTTACAGGGTGTCAAGAAGAAGCCCTGCCCAGTTGGGTCTACCAATATTACGATGTAATTAAGTGTGGCCCATATCGAGAGGATTTAAAGCAGGAAGGTTTTCCTGCCTCGTCTAATCAAAAAATACTACGAATCAATGAGGGTGAATATGGTAACAAGAAAGACAAGTAAACCTGAAATAGCAGACAGCCCATCAATGGATGCTGAGACCACTGATGTTATTATTGAGTTAAAAAATCCTGATTCCTATATGCCTACCATGGCAACAGATGGCTCTGCTTGTTATGATTTATACGCATCTGAGGATGTATTGTTATCGCCGAGAGAAATCAAACCTATCCCTACAGGGGTCAAGATGCAGATTCCTAAAGGCTATGTTGGATTATTATTTCCTCGCAGTGGTATCTCCAAGAACACCTACTTACGTCTTGCCAATAATGTCGGAGTAATTGACAGCGACTATCGTGGTGAAGTGATGCCCTTAATGGAAAATATCTGGTTTACAGATGCACGCAATCAACGCTTGCCCTCTATCTGGGACTTGAAGGGGGACTATCGAGAAGACTTCTCCGCAGGTTATTTCACTGTGCGGACATATGAGATTAAGAAGGGTGACAGAGTTGCTCAACTTATGATTCTTCCTGTTCCTGCGACAAGATTGGTTGCTGGCAAAGTAGACCAGACAGAACGTGGGGAAGGCGGTTTTGGTAGCACAGGAAAGTAAGAAGGTAGATAAAGTTGCTATTCTTATTGAACGAGTTAAATCGGGGGATATCTCCCCCGAAACTTGTATCAGAGAATTAAATACTCTTGCTAAGAAAGAGGAACATGCACAGTCTGAGAAGCAGAGAGTGCGCATACTGTACCTCAAACAGCATGGGCCTGCTCCTTGTTATCGACCAGAGAAAAATCTCCGACTAATCCCTGATAAAATGTATTATAAGAACGACCCTCTCACTATACTCATTGAAAAAGAAAATGAGCAAGAGAGGTTAATTGCATTTACAGAATTAGTACAAGTATTAAACGATGAAGAAAAAGAAATCTTTATGAGATATTATTTCGACCGACAATCTCAGAAGTTTATCGGTGAATGTCTCAATCTAAGCCAATCGTCCGTGTCATTGAGACTTAATGCCATTAAAGATAAAATTAAACCAGAGGCTATCTTGGAGTATTTGCGTGAGCGTACATGAGGTATGGCAGTCTCTCCCGCATGGACGAGCAGAGGAAAGACTAACGAAGTTCTTTGAGGAAAGGGGGTATAAATGTATTGATACAGCATATCATCATTTACACAGTGGCAATGACTATCATGCTCTCCGCTGTTGTGATGCTCCTACTTGTCTTGCATACAGGACTAAAGCAGACTTTATGGTACTCAGAGATGGGCATGGATTCACGACAGAATTAAAGGTAGGGCAATCCCCCTCGAAGTGTTATTTAGAGGCTTATCCAGTCGCTTTGCACTCATTAGAAACAAGTTTAGGAATAGAATGTTACTATATCTATGCAGGGGCTATAACAAACAACAATATGGTCGTCTGTCCAGTGGAAGATATAGTACCAAGTAAACTTGTAGTGCCGACAAAAGGATTACACCTTGCTCCTATCCTTACCAAAGCATTCCCACATATACCTGTAGAGTATCGTGAAACTAGGTCGGGGACATCAGGAGACCCATTCCTTGAAGTATCTGCCAAAGAAGTTTCCAGTTGGATTGACATTGATAAATACTGGCAATAGAAAAGCCCCCACGTATGTGGGGGCTTAATTTATTATAATATTATAAACAGTTTATTGAAGTCGTGTCCCCTGTGGGGATAGTATATATAGTCACCACATAGGAGATAAGAAGAAGGGAATAAAGTTTCTGCTTGACAATAACTAGACCTATCAGCGTGTAATTTAAATGGACAGCCCTTACAACTTTTTGTGGCAATAATTATATCTGTTTTCTTCATAACATCACCTACTCGAATAAAAATAATGAATATTTATAGCGTTGCGTATGGTAATCATACAGTTTTATATACCATTCTTTATCTGGATAGTTTCCTCGAACAGGAGTAAGTGATAAACGCCGAGTAGATAATATATTTATACGAGGGGTATTGTCTTGTATCATATATATAATATTCATTAGTGATCCTCCTATAAGAAAGCCCCTCATTAGAGGGGCTTAGTATTAGAATTTCTGCATCATATCTATAATACTATCTTGGTTGAAGTTAGTGTAGATATGGTCGCACCAATCTCTCATATGCGCAGGAGCATTATCCAGCGTTACTGCAATAACTGAGAAGTTGTTTTTCTTTTTCGCTTGGATAAGTTTTTTTCTGAATGAATTATCTATATCACAATAACCATCTGTGATAAGGACTATATCAGCATCCTTAAATTCTCCTGATTCCTTTTCGATTAAATTCATAGCCCATAACAACGGCCCTTCGTATGATGTGCCGCCACCAAAGCCTGCCTCAATAAGGTCAATGGTTTCCTGTATATTCATCTGCCCTTTCGGGTATTGACGTTTCCATTCCTGTCCTCTCTTAGAGAAGATATTGACAGCGAAGTTGCGCTTGTCAGTCTTTGCAATATCAGCAAGACCAAAGCAAGCCCCTCTTGCCATTTCACGAGGAATATTATACATTGAACCACTATCATCTACAAGAACAATGATACTGCCTTTGCCCATGTTGTTTCTTACTTGTAACTCATATTGCATGAGTTGCTTGTCAGCATATTTCTTATAGAAGTATCCTCTGTATGCAGGGTGTCTCAGGAGCATCAACTCAGAAGGTAGAACCTTAGAGATATTATTCCCTACTGTCACACCGCAAATAGCCATTTGAGAAGATTTAATCTTTTCTTTACGAGCAGTCAGAGTAATTTGTTTCATTTTGCCAATGAGTTCAACCATACTGCCCTTAGTCCTACGAACTTGTTCGAGGAAGTATTTTTTATCTTCGATGGGAAGTCTATTGAATTCGCTTCCTTCATCACCCCAGCCAAGCGCAGAGATGATACCAGAAGTTTCGCCTGCTTCATTGCTTGCTTGTTGTAATGCATCACGAACGAGTTTACGCATCTTCTGTTTCTGTTCAGCCATAGACTTGTTTAACTGTTCTTCTTGTTTTTGTCTACGTTTCTGACGTTCTTCACGCTCTTGCTTCTGCTGTTCAGTTTCCTCTTGCTGTTCTTGCTGTTGCTGACCAGTACCTTGGCCCTGACCTTGACCCTCTTGGTCTTTACTATCCTCGTCAGAATCCATATTATCCTGCTGTTGAAACAAGTCTCTTAAGTCTTTATCTTGTTTCAGTTGTTCAAGCAATGCTTTCAAAAATACGATTGTTGCTGATACAGATATGTATTCATCGACTACAGAATACCCTCGTAGTTCCTGATATTCTTTGCTTTTGACAATAAGTTCTTCTTGCTGTCTGTTTACTTCTGTACCTCTTGGCGGTACTGCTTTTAGCATCGGATGTACACGGAAGAATAAGCCAAAAATATCTTGACACAGTTCTCTGTTCACTTTCGTGTAATTGCGAAGTTCAGCGCACAGTTGCCGCAGTTCTTTAGATTCTGCTTCCATCTGCTCAAAGAACACGCAGTCCATAACATCAAGGTCTGTGTTATTCATCCTGTTTACATCATTACTGCCGCCAAACATGCGTTGCTGTAATTGCTGTAATACATTAAACAATTTTTTCATCCTCACTTTCTCGGGTCAGATAACCCTTTATGACTGCCACCGAAGTGACAGCCATAAGTCATACCTGACTAGATAGTTTCAAGGGTAGTATTAACGTTCGTGAGATACTGACATACTGCGATAAACATTCTGTTTGTATCTTCTAACCAGCCATCCACAATACGAGTATTCTTGCCTGCTTTTTGCAGTTTGTGCTGAATAGTTTCGAGTTGTGCCTTAGCCTTAGTGATTTTACCATGATATTCAGTAATGACTTGACTTTTAGACTTGCCATATTTATCTTTAATGCTTTCATCATTAGATGGCAACATAACGAGTTCGTTATAGAGGTCAGATGCACTATCAAAGATATCCTGAGCCTTGGCCATATCATCAGAGTTCGCTTTCATAACAATCTTGCGGACTTCTTTGATTTTGTCTGGGGTATCCCAGAACATATTGGCCAGAAAAGCAATATCTGCTGGCTCACATTCATAGCGGCCGTCTAAATAGGCATTTGCTTTCAAGTACTTCAAGCAGTTTCTAAATTTACGGTCAGAAACAGAGATATTAGCCTGCCGTAAATCTTTCCACAATTTGACAAGGTTAGGTAAGATAGGCGATACATCTACTTGCCTACTTGCCTTTTGAGCAAACTTCACATCATCAAGTGCGATACGAATATTAGGCTCACAAGACGAATCCATGGTAAGCAGTTGTAAAAAAGAACGGTCGTCCTTGATGTACTCTGTGATATGCCTTACCTCGAATCTATCCCACAGAGCGGCAAGGTCTCCCTCTGCTCCCCCTTCTGGCATCTCGTTAGATGCGCCAACAGTAAGAGTTAAAGGAATTTGTTCAGGCGATGCAGTACCATTGCGGAATACTCTCTGTGCTAATACGCCTAACATGCTGTTAAGCGTTTCAGATGAACCTTTAAAGCATTCGTCAATAAAGCCGATATCAGCCGTAGCAAGAGAATTCTCTGTTACACGAGCAAAGCGACCTTCTTCAAGTTCTTTAATGGAGATTGGCCCAAACAGTTCTTCTGGCGGCGACAATCTTGTAAGCAGAGTTTCAAAATATTTAGAGTTGATACATTTGCTTAACGTTTGTACGATATCAGTCTTTGCAGTGCCAGCAGGCCCTAGCATAACCATATTGCCGTTAGCAAGAAGTGTAACAATTAAACTGCGTACAATGTCACGCCTATTAATATATTTGCCATTAAGTTGGCGTTCGAGTTCCTGTAACTGCTCTTGCACACTCATTTCCTCGATATTCTGTTTTTTAGTGTTTGTCATTAACAATCATCCTTCCTGTTTTGTGTTGTTGAGTTATGAAACTCTCTATACCAGCCATCCCCTAAAATGACTGGCATAGGTTATTCATAAGGAGTGGTTAAAGTATGCCTGCTACTGCATCTCTAACTGTGAATATTATAACACATAAACTTGTTTTTATCAAGCATCTTCTTCAAGTTCTTTATTGAGTAATGCCTGTAACTGTGCTTGTGCAATAGAAACTTGTGACTTCATCACGTCTAAATTGCAGTCTAACAGTTTCTCATATTCAGAAACAAGTTTCATAGTGTTGTTAAAACTCTCTGTAAGGGTCTGCAATTTGCGTTCTGATATCTTCTTATTGCCCAATTCGGCGTAAAAAGTAGATATCAATTCTTCAAGTGCTTCATTACCTACAGTCTTACCGCCCAATGCCTTAATTTCATCTTCGAGGCTACTGTTTACGTGGCGTTCTAGGTTAGACAATACGCTTGTCTTATTATCCTTACTCATTTGCATATTGATGCAGATTAATTCTATACCATCCATCTGATTACACATCTTTGCAAAGTTTTGGAACGCTTTAATATTATCCACAGGGATAAATGTCACACCGCCATTACGTCTAAAGAGAATACCGTTATAATACTTAAAGGCATCTTGTATCATCTTACGGATGTGGATGATATTGAAAAACTCATTGAGTTCACGGTATTTTTGCTGTGCCACAGAAATACACTCTTGCCCCTGTGGGGTCAAAGCGTTGGTAAACTCTATTGCCTCTTGCTTCTTGCTGTAGCGCATTGTGGCAATGTGCTTGTACACTGGCTTATTCTCTCCACCTTGGTTTATTTTCTCCAAGTCATCTTGGTAGGGCACACGTTGTTCAAACACTCTAATGACGTTTTCCTTGTCGTTTGAAACTTCTCTCATAACAATAGGCTGTAACTTGTCTTTGCCTAGTGTCTGAGCGGCATAAGTAGTTGCTCTCTCAAACGCTCCTTGTGTGCTGGTAATCTGCGGGAATAAGTCAGCAGGTATACTGTTGGCTTTAAATAAGTCCCGCAAGTCTTCAATCCGCATCCTGAGATTATTCCCATTCAGTGAATAGATAGCCAGTAATCCTAAATTTTCAGTTGTCTTTGCCATAATAAAAAATCATCCTTTCCTAGAGGTTATATAATCAATCCTCTATACTGCCCCTAACATCTATTAGGGGCAGAAACAACACTGATTATACGGAATAACGGTCTTCTTCTATTGCTTTCAGGAGTGCTTCACTCTCTAAGACTTCTGCGGGTAAATTATCAGTCAGTCCGCTACTAGTCCAATCATCACCAATGAAGCCCCAACAACTATCACCTTTATCTGTGTCACCTTCATACTCGAGGGTATAGCCCCACACATTGTAGTTAATGATATTATTCAGTGTCTTAATCTTGTCTCTCATAATATCATACCACTTTTTACGCATTTTGGGGGAAATATTCTTGACATTTTCAGTTTCTCTGATGTGCTCCTTACTAACAGCGATGAAACCAATTCTGCAACTATCCCAATCAGCATGAACTGCTCTGCCGATGAAGGAAACAGTGTCAAGGGCTATATCTCCATGGTTATACATGAATACAGGCTGGAATAGAAACTTGTCTGAAAGTTTTTTCTCTAACATCAGCAAATCATTGTTATACCTACTGAACATATCATCTGCCTTATCTTCACCATAAACGCTCATAGCCAGCCTATACATTCCGTCAAAGGCGGTTGGAGTAGAGGTCTCATACTTGCCAAGTCCTATAGCGAACGGCTCACCGAATTCGTGGCAGTATTCTGTGACATAATCGTTGTCTCTCTCAATTCTGAGGGTGAAATTTGCTCCATTTTTAGTTGTTCCTTTGATTTCCATATACACACATCCTTTCATGTTTCAGCCTATCTCGTCAGTACAAGGCGGCTAGTCCTTGTAGACACTGGCATAAGCCAGTGTTTCGATTATTTATATGACATTACTATATAGTTGTCTTCCCAATCCTTAAATGCTCTAACATTATTGCCTCGAAATTCCTCCCGTCTTTCCAATAGATTAGGCATTTCCCTATAAGTTGCGTATTCTTTCATAAATATATCACCCTTTCTGAATTGCGTTTGTGCAATCCCTACAGGATACCAACCTTGTGATATCCTGTAAAACGGCACAACCTTTACTATCTGAGATTATATTACCACGTTCAAAACTGATTATCAAGCACTTTTTAAACTTGTTTCTGGAATATTTTGCCAAAAGGGGATAAATCACGTTCGTCAATGCTAAACAGCGTATCAGGTTCACGCTGTAGGTATACCTCACAGGTATCATTGATGCCGCTAATCTCTTTGACTATCACAATAGTCCCTTCTGGCAGACAATATTCATCTGAGGTTACAGTGCATATATCGCCTGCTACAGGTGCTTCCACTTTAGCCTGCAATGATGCACAGGCAGACTACTGCAAAGTAGAACATCATTAGTCCAAGCAGTGCATCACGCACCATCAACCAATCAAATTTCATATATATCACCTCTCTTAATCCTCAAAGCCACTACTGCGGGTATCAAAGACTTTTTTATTCCCAAAATCATCAATCCCTATCACTTCTACTGTGGCTTTGCTTATTTCCTTGCTGGTTTTGGCTATAAATTCCATAATCTTTAACTCAGCCGCCGCTTTTTGCTTGGCATAATGTAGTTGAGTATAGCCGCCTTTTTGATACTGCCCTGTATCGCCACCAGATTTAAACTGCATTGTACATAACATATAATATTTCATGTTTTCACCTGCCTTTTCTGTTATAATTAGAGGTATTATTACATTCAGGGCTTCGTTTCCTGCCCTTATATGGCTATTATACCACATCCTGAAACTTGTTTCTGATTGTCAAGCACTTTATTTAATCTTTTCTCACCTTCCCTCTGTATTTCAGCAGTGGCTGTTGCCCTCAACTTCATATTACCACAGTCCTGACAGTAAGTCAAGACTATTTTCAAACTTGTTTATGTAATCTTTACTCTTTTCTAGGCTTTAATGGAAGAATATCTATCGCCATAGGCGATAAAGCGAAGCGGGAAAGAGAAAAGAAATCTTTCTTTATGAGGTATATATATATATGAGTAAACTAAAACCTATATCACACCTATCTATGACTAAAAGAGAAAAAGAATTTGTATCCGCTCACCAACAATGTGGTGGTGTTCAAGAAGATATAGCACAGATGCTTAATATCTCCGTTACCACAGTATTATCATATCTTAACAAGCCAAGAGTTAAAGCGGCTCTCGATAATAATAACGCCAGAGTACGAGAATATCTCAATGCCTCTGCTATGTATCAATTACGAAAACTCGAGGAGTTGGCTAACGACGAAAATACCCCAGCGGGCATTCGTGCTGGTATTAGGCAGGATTTGCTTGACAGGGCTGGCTTTGCTCAACCTAAAGCCCCCCAAGTGCAGGTAAATATCTGTCTCTTATACACATCTCCGAG
>ERZ1026916.219-NODE-219-length-40195-cov-9.838191_pt1 | contig 40195 bp, 61 predicted proteins | sample MGYA00519465_ERZ1026916 | MGnify/ENA primary metagenome ERZ1026916 (study PRJEB26926, sample SAMN06164880) | human gut metagenome | biome: ENVO:00009003; feature: ENVO:2100002; material: ENVO:00002003 | host: Homo sapiens | place: USA | collected 2012 ... | reverse complement strand
AAGAAGTACGGCCTCAAAGCCGCTCGTCGCGCTCCGCAGTTCAGCAAGCGATAATTCAAGCGAATATCGAAAAAGAGCAACAATCCCCGAAAACCTTGTGTTTTCGGGGATTTCTTCATTCGCTAAAATTCTGTCAGACACCTCAAAAACACACAAAATTTCATCGGTAACTAACAAGTAACTAACAGGTAACTAACACGAAAAACAGTGTCTTGTGCAAGACTTTGACTGTCTTGTGCAAGACACATTTTTGCAATAAAAAAGGGCGATTCAATCACCCTTTTCGGAGCAGTATTCAATGATGCACGACCGGACATCCTTTTTTGTGCGACAGTGGCAGGAATGTCCGTCCTTGAATATGATGTCATATCCGTCGTGCATGTTTCCGGTGATTCCGGAAATCATTTCACGGTTCTTTTCCGCAATCTGCATCGTGTCGAACATTCCGCACTGGTCTTGTCTGACAAGGTCTTGCAGGTAGGAATTGACCGACATTCCTTTGTCGGATGCAAGGGATTTGATGATTTCTTTCATCCCTTTAGGTACGACAAAAGGGATTCTCTCATAATGCTCTTTATAAAAATTATTCTTGTATTCCGTTCTATTCATGGCACACCTCCCTATATCCTGTTGATTGCCTCAAGTTTGGTCGGGAGTTCAATGTGCGTGTACACCGTTTCGGTCACACCTTGACCTTTGTGCCCGACAATCTTTTTGATGAACCTGTCATCAACTTCCTGTTCCGTAAGGAGGGAGACGCAGGTGTGTCTCGTGTCATGTGGGCGGTGTCCGTCATAAACAGGTTCTTTTTTGTCCGGAACGACAATATATTTCCCGAACCCGAACTCAAGCATCAGCGGAATCCAGTACGAATCATAATAATTTCTATATTTGAAAGGTTCGTCATCGGGAGTGCAAATCAGATTGTCGCAATTCCGGTTCATCCAGTATTCAAAGAACGGAACAATTTTCTCTGCGATGGGAACTTCTCTGATTCCCGCCTCCGTTTTGGATTCCTTTACATAAAACCATCGTTCCTCAAGATGGATGTCTTTTTTCTCAAGGTCGAGGAGTTCCCCGATTCGGACACCGGAATATATCAGAATGAGGATGACGGTGACATATATATTTGAATCCTTGCTTTTCCACAGGATAGAAATTTCTTTTTTCGTGAAAGGTTTCCGGTTGTACGCATTAGGATTCCCCGCCTTGCTTATATCAACATATCTGACCATGTCTCGCTTGTCTTGAGATACAATCTCATGAATTACAGCATAGTCGTACATGAGACCCCACATGATTTTCAAGGTTTTCAACGTGGGGGTGTTTTTTCCGGATTTGTCAACAACTCTTTGCAAATGGTCGAGTTTGATTTCGACAAATTTCATCTTCCAAAGGTCTTTTGATGTGTTGAACGCTGCCTTGTACCCGCTTGAATCTTTGATTTTTTCAAAGTAGGTTTCCGACCAGTTTTCATATACCTCCTCAAAGGTAATGGTCGCATGGTGCAGGTCATACGGGTCGTTGTTGTATTCCGCAAGTGCGTTCAACGCATCTTTTCGTGTTGGGTAATACCCGACAGTTATATATAATTGTTTTGATTTGCCAGTCGTCGGGTCGATTTTCCACCCTTGTGTTTTTCGTGCCACATAAGGGTTGCGACGATTTCCCGACAGCTTATAAACAGACCCGAAACCGTTCGGTAATTTCATAAAATATCACCATCCTAAAAAAGAGTATAAAAAATAAAACCAGTGCAAAAAGCACGGTTTTATGATAGAATGGTGTTTGCAGGAATCATTCTGTCAGTGCTTTTTGCAGGAGCATGAGACGGAGATTTCACAAAGGCGATTCACGTTGCAGCGTGGGTCGTCTTTTTTAATGTCTATTTTTCTTTGATTTCATACGATGCGGATTTGTAAACAGTCACAGCAGCATCGATGGAATCATTTTCATACTGAACAACCTCGACCGTGTGTGTACCGACAGACAGTGCGTCTCCGGACAGGTCAAGAGAACCTTGAGAATCTCCGAGTTGCTCTTTTGTGGAAAGCATACCGTCAATGTAAAGATAAGACAGAGAGCCTCCATTCATTCCCGATGTTTCATAGCCTATCTGCTCAAGGGAAGTGTCAGCGGACACATACACGACGATGACGTTTCCGTTTTCCGTGTTACCGCTTGCGTTGACAAGCAGGAATGTTCCGTCGCCAGTATCGGAATAAGAACCTCCGTCAAAGTCTTTTTCGGATGCAGCAGTCTCCGCAGGAGCATCCGCATCATTCTCCTCACTCTGAACAGCAGGAGCACTCGTTTGTGTTTGAGTGTCAGTGTCTTTTCCTCCACAGGCTACAAGGAACGAGCACCCTATAACACACATTACAATCAACAGTCTCTTTTTCATGATTACACCTCCATTATTTATCTGAATTTTGCACACTGTACACTTTCCTTGAAAGGAGGTGAACAGGATGCAGATTCGTTTGTGGGAAATGAGAACCGCAAAAGGGTTCACGTTGATGCAGTTGGCGAAAAAATCCGGAATCGGAAAATCAACGCTCAACAACATCGAAAACGGAAAGGTGTCACCGACATTGTTTCAGCTTGAAATGATAGCGATAGCGATGAACGTGAAAATCACCGACCTGTTTGAATCCGAGTACAAATAGTTATATTATAGCAGACATTGACATGATGCGGACTGTCCGGCTGAATATTTCCATAATCATGGAAAAGAGCCTCGATATTTCCACAATCATGGAAAAATGTGCTATTATGTACATCGGAAAGGGGTGGTGTTCCCTTGCATTACAAAGAGACTATCATTGAGTTAGTCGGAAAGATACGGAGCGACCGAACCCTCAAGAGGATATATAGATTCGTTCTGTATCTGTACACCCACGAGACTGACAGTTGAAAAAGACTGTCAGTCTTTTTTTGACGCAAACATATCAATCATTCTTTGAAATGCTGCAATGTCCTCGTCGGACGCATACAAAAGAGTTTTAATCATATTCTTTCGAGCGTCGTTCTCACCCGCCATGATGCGGTCGATTCTTTCAAAAAAGTCGTCATCACTCTCGACGAACATTTCACCCTCACCGGATGTCAACCACATATAATCAACACCAAACTCACGACAGATAGCTTTGATATTTGCATCGGTGAGAGCATTTTCACCCTTTTCTATTTTGGAGACAGCAGCTTTTTTGATTCCAAGACGCTCACCAAATTTTTCAAGCGTAAGACCGAGAGCCTTGCGAACTTCTTTTACTCGTTCATTTTGCGTCATCTTTTTCACCTCCTCCGTGCTTGTTCTATAAGGATAACACCTACACAGACAAAAATCAATAAAAAAGTTTCCTAAAGATACAAAAAAGTGTTGACAAAGTATCTCTAAGATATTATGATGTATCTACAAGATACAAACAGGAGGTGAGAAGGGATGGAATTAAGGAGAGACAAAATCAGACAGGCAGTGAAAAAAATGTCAGAAACATTTGAGGAACTGGAGTTGAACAAAGAAGAAATTGAAATTGTTACAAGGTCGGGCAATGTGGCGGCGAGGATTCAGATGGCGGTGAAAGAGATGGAGGACGAGGCGAGAGAGTGCATAGAAAAATCGCAGACAAAACCATCGGAAAAAATCGTCAAGATTTTGCCTGCGATTACATCAATAGCAGCAATTATCATTTCCATAATCAGCATACTTGCAAAATTATAGAAATGATAGAAAGCACAAGAGCGAGAATCGAAGTGACACAGTTGAAATAATTGAAACGATTTTGATGACGTTCATCTTTGATTCGCTCTCTTTCAGCAGAATCAACATTTTTGTCACTTAATTCAGTAAAAAATTTTTGAACATCTCTCATGAAATCACCTCCTGTCATTTATAAGATGGTCGCACATTCATTATATGGCAGGAGGGGCAGCAGGACAAGGGGAAAGGAGGCGGTGACGGTGGAAATCGGACGAATATTGCCGACCGAGGCTGCGAGGATTCTGAACGTATCACCGCAGTTTGTGAGGATAGCGATGCAGCAGGGAAAACTCCCCATCGGAACAGCAATCAAAATGTCGTCAATATGGACATATCACATATCAGAGAAACTATTGCAGGAGTATTCCGGAAAGGATGTCATGCAGGAACTTGAGAGAATCAGAGGAAAGGGGTGAAACGCATGTCGGAAAAGGAGAAGAAAAAGTTAATTGAAAGTATATCAGAACAGTTTGTCGGACTGGATGAAATCGACAAGGTATATATCACTGGATATGTTGCGGGTAAGCAGGAGGAGCGACAGAAGTGGGAGAGGAGGACAAAAGAAACTGCGGTTGCGACCGTATAAGTGAAAATTGCAGGACATGAGAAAAGGGTGGGTGACTGTTGCAGCGGTCGCCCACAAAGCCGAAACGGGGCAGCAGTCGCCCCGTCAGCGTCCGGATGGCGACCGACGCTCTGACGATGGCAAGCCGAGAGACAAAGTCAGCGATACCGTGAGAAACATGGCAGCGGGTGAACCTGCTAAAAAGTTCACAGTCGGACAACAGGTTTTTCTTGATTTTTTAAGGTGAAAAATCAAAACACGGTAGACATCGCCGGAAAGCAGGTGGACGGGATGAAAAGACCGAGAGAGCCACCCAAAACAGGAGGTAGAGCATGGCAAAGATACTCAATACATACGGTCAAGGGATGATTGAGAGAAATTTCAATTTTGAAAAGAAACAAGGGTACATAGAGACCGTAAAAACAGAAATTAAATTCAACGCAGAACTGACAGGGGAGCAGACACAGAGACTTGCGGATGCGTTGAGCAGGTTCACAGAGGAACTCAAAAAAATAGTGGAGGAGTTTTGACATCCTCCACACAAATTTATCTGTTCTTTGCAGCGAAAAAGGCTGCACGAACAATCAACTCTCCGGTCGGAGTATCAAGGATTTTCCGGAACTCTTGCAGTTTGTTTTCATCAATTCCGGAATCCTGCATTGACCGCATAAATTGAGTTTTGAAAAGCTGAAAGTCCAAATTGTTTCACCTCCTGTCATTTGAGAATGTTCGCAAATTCATTATATGGCAGGAGGGGCAGCAGGGCAAGGAAAAGCCGAAACGGGCAGCAGTCGCCCGTCTGCGTGGGATGACCGCTCACGCACTGACGAGGCAGGTCAAGGACAAAGAGAAAGGAGCGACGCACATGGAAATGAACGAGAGAAAAGAGTTCATCATCAAGAACATTGCAGAGAAGTTTGTTGAGATGGACGACGCAGACAAGTCCTATATTGCCGGATATATGGCAGGAAAGCAGGAGGAGCGTCAGAAATGGGAGCAGAGAAAAGAGTAGATTGCGACAGCATGAGCAGGAAAAGACCGGAGGAGGAGCAGCGGTGAGCGAGGAGAACATCAAGAAATTTTATGAGACAATCGCCCGCATTATCTCCGAGCGGGAGCAGATAAAAGTGACGGTGAAAGTCTCAAGAAAGCAGGAGGCAGCAGAACCATGTTTGAACTGAATCAGCTTTACAACATGGACTGCATGACTGCGATGCGGGAGATTCCGGACAAGTTTTTTGAACTGGCAATCTGCGACCCGCCCTATGGGATAGGGATTGACGGGCAAAAACTGAATATCAACAAAAAGAACCCAAAACACACCCGCAAGGAACACACCCGCAAGAACTGGGATGACGCAATTCCTCCGGAGGAGTATTTCAGAGAACTCGAACGGATTTCAGTCAATCAAGTGCTATGGGGGGGCAATTACTTTGTAGAACACCTCACACGAGGCACAAAAGGGTGGATTGTATGGGATAAGGGTCAGCACGGTTTGACGATGTCTGATTGTGAACTTGCCTATACATCATTTGACGTTCCGACACGCATTGTCGTCATGAACAGGGTGGAACTCTTGAAAGACGGAACATTTCACCCGACGCAGAAACCCGTGAAACTCTATGAGTGGGTCATTTCCCAATATGCGAAAGAGGGAGACAAAATCATTGATACACACGCAGGGAGCGGAGCATGTCTTGTCGCTGCACACCGGACACGTCATGAGTTTTTAGGGTTTGAGATTGATGCAGAGTATTTCCGGAAAGCATCGGAGCGGATAAAGGCAGAACAGGCACAAATGAGTATTTTTGATTTTATGTGAGTAGGTGATGGCATGAGCGAGACTGGAAAAGAACACGCTATTGAAGTTAAAACAAAATATATTGCGAGTTGGAGCGGGGGAAAAGACAGCATGGCGACCATCATTCTTGCACACGAAAATAAAGAGCCTCTCGATTTGATTATTTTTTCAGAGGTCATGTTCAACGAGGAACTAAGCGGAGAATTGCCGGAACATATTGATTTTGTGAAAAACAAGTGCATCCCTCTTTTTAATAAATGGGGGTACGAGGTCAAAATTCTGCACAGTAAAGAAACATATATGAGCTGCTTCAATAGAATCTCAAAGCAATCGAAAGTTCCAGAGCGTAACGGGAAAAGATACGGATTTCCTATGGCGGGAAAATGTATTGTGAATAGAGATTGCAAAATAAAGCCAATCAAGGATTTTTTCAAAGGACAGGACATGAACAGGATTGTTCAGTACATAGGAATTGCGGTTGATGAACCGAAACGTCTTGCAAGACTTGAGGGAACAAATAAAATTTCGTTACTTGTGAAATATGGCTATACAGAAAAAATGGCTTTTGACCTATGCAAGAAATACGATTTGTTAAGTCCAATTTATGATTTTGCACAGAGGGGAGGATGCTGGTTCTGCCCGAACGCAAGAGATTGTGAATTGAGACACTTGCGAAATAATCATCCGGAATTATGGGGGGAAATTGCTAAATCATGAAAAAGAGGAGGAGTTGGTCGGAAATATGTGGAATACCCTCACGAAAACACGAATTAGCGATATTGAGGAGAGATACTACTGGGAACAAGCACAAATGAGTATTTTTGATTTCATATAAAGGCAGCAGGAGAGGAGGTGCAGGGCATGAAACTGGTCTATATATGTTCACCGTACAGAGCAGCAGACGAGGCGACGTTGCAGCGTAACATCGACTATGCGAGGGAATTGACACGAATGGTCTTGACAAAATGGGGTGAGGCAGCAGTCACACCGCATTTGTACATGACGCAGTGCTTGAATGAGGCAGACGAGGCAGAGAGACAGTGCGGACTGGCAGCAGGAATCGACATTGTGAGGCGGTGCAATGTTCTTGTCGTCGGTATGAGATACGGGATTTCAGAGGGCATGGAGCAAGAAATTCAGTGTGCGAAAGATGGCGGGATGCTGATTGAGTACATGAAATAAAAGGGCAAAAAGAAAGGACACCGTTGCAGCGGTGTCCGGTTTGACTGATTGTGTCAGTCGCTAAAACCTATAAATAGTATAGCAAATCTGACACAAGAAAGCAACAAGAAAAAGCGGAAAAAACCCGCATTTTCAAGGGGTTTTAGACCTCATTCCCGACCTTGTAATAGATAGTAACAACTCAACGACAGGGTCGGAGGGAGGAAATAAGAGGCAGCAGGAGGAGCAGTGTCAGAATGGCGAAAAAGGGAAAGGGCAGCAGGAGAAAGAGAGGGATGGTGTTCATCCCTTATGACTATGAGGCAGCACACCAAAACCAAATTGATAAGCTGAATGAGTGGTTCATTGAGCAGATGTTCAAGCAGGGGAAAAAGGTTGTGTATGCCCTCAAAGAGATAAAGGCAGGGGAGCAGTTCGAGGTTGAAATATATCCGCAGTTCACGAACATGGATGATGTACCTCCGGAGGGTCGGAGCATCAAAAAGGATAATGACAAGGCTCAAAGGAATCTGAACGATAAGAACGCACGGAAATATGTTGAGCGTCTTATAAACGAGAATTTCACGGATAAAGATTTGTGGATAACTCTCACATACGATGACGAGCACCTCCCACCGGACGGAGACATCGACGCAGCAATCAAGAACATGCAAAGGTTCATTCGTCGGGTCAATTATCAGAGAAAGAAAAGGGGTCTCCCGAACGCAAAATATGTCTATGTGACGGAGTACAACCCGAACGAGGAAATCCGGTGGCATCATCACCTTGTCATGGACGGGGCGATGGATATGGATGCGGTCGAGAAGTGTTGGGGGCAGAGCAGCAGGAACGAGGTTCGGAGGCTGCAAAAGGACGAAAACGGTCTCTCCGGTATGGCAAACTATATCGTCAAGGAAAAGCAGAGGGTGAAATCGGAGAAACGGTGGAACTCCTCTCAAGGACTGAAAGACCCCGACATCCGTGTGGTTCATTCAAAGCAACCGGAAAAGGCAAAGGGCAGCTATAAGAAAATAGCAACCTATGTCGAGGAAATGCGGAAAGGTCATGAGCAGGTCAAAGAGCAGATGGAAAAGTGGTATCCGGATTTTGATTTCACGGATGCGAGCATCTATTACAACGATTTCAACAGCATGTTCTATATACGGGCGAGATTGAGAAAGAGGAGGAAAAGCGAGGATGACGAGGCGGGAATGGAAACGTCGGCAAAGAAAAAGGCAGATTCGACATCGGGTGTTTATGACGGTGCTTGCGGTGCTTGCGGTTGTGCTGACCGCATGTGTGATTGACGGTGTGATGCTTTTTCGGGAACGGGAGGAGTTTGAGGGGCAGTCAGCACAGTTTGACGCACACATGGCAGCAGTCGAGCAGCAGCGGGAGGCATCCGGACAAAATGTGACGCTTGAGAGCGTCAGAGCCTACATGGAGACGCAGGGGCAGCAGGACGAGCCGGACAGGTATGCAGTATTTGACACGATGTCCGCTGACTGGGGAGGAGAAAACGACGGTTTTGTTTATCATGCAATACCGGAGGAGTGCGAGGACACAGGCGGGTATTTTCCGGAGAAAATGCAGTGCTACACATACATATTGTGCAAGCAGTACGGAGTTGATTATTCCCTCATTGTGGCACTGATTGAGCGTGAATCAGGCTATGTGTTCGACAAGGTCGGAGACGACGGAAACAGTGTCGGCTATATGCAGATTTACAAATCAGCACACACCGACCGGATGGAGAGGCTAAACTGCACAAACCTCAAAAACCCGTATCAGAATGTGATGGTCGGGATTGACTATCTTGCGGAACTCATTGAGAAATACGGAACGGTGCAGGACGCTCTTGCAGCTTATAACTACGGGGAGCGGGGAGCAAGGGAACATTTGTGGAACAACGGAATATATGTCTATTCCTACAACGAGGGAATCATGAGCAGGGCGAGGGAACTGGAGGAGGAATGGAGCATTGAAAAGACTGATTGACAGAATCCGGCACATGTTGAGGGTCAAGGATTGCAGACACATTTGTCTGTTCTGCGAGTTTTTCGACAGGTGCAAAGAAGAATATAAGGCAGAGGAAACGGGAGGAGGTGAGAACGATGAACATGAGAAATGCAATGAGGAGCGAGGACACGGAGCAGATTGCAGTCATCCAGTGGACGCAGTACAACGTGAATCATCATCCGGAATTGAAATGGCTGCACCATGTACCGAACGGGGGCAGCAGGAACAGACTTGAGGCAGTGAAACTCAAACAGATGGGTGTCAAGGCGGGTGTCGCTGATTTATGCCTCCCGTACCCGAAAGGGATATATTGCGGACTGTACATTGAAATGAAATTCGGGAACAACAGGCAGCAGGACACACAGAAAGAGTTCCTTGCAGACATGGCAGCAGCAGGACATTTTGTCGCAACCTGCTATTCCGCAGAGGAGGCAATCAGCATCATCACGGAATATCTGAATTTGAAAGATGCGACATTCGGTGATTCCTATGCGGAGTTTTTGGAGCAGTTCTGCAATCCGGAGGAGGTCGGGCGAAAAATGAGAATCCCGAACAACAGCATCTTAAAGGACGGGAAAGTCAAGGGAGGTGCAAAGTGATGACGGTCGGAGATTTCCTTGCAACAATCACGAATCCGGACAGGGTGAGGATAGTGCAGCAGGGCAAGGACGTATTTGTCGGATTTTTAGGAGTGTTTGTTCTTGAGACGGATTTGTTCGACAGCGTCGTGAACGAGAAAGTCATCAAGTTCCAAGCAGTTCCGGAGATACGTCACAGGCGATGGAAAGAATTGAACCTCATGAGACCGCTTGAGCCGGACGAGACACCGGACTATTGTTTCAGCGATTTGGAAATGAAACTCTATTACACAATCTATATATAGCGGGAGGTGAGCGGGGTCGTGAAAAAAGTTTTACTGGCAGCAGGTGTCATCGCACTGGGAGTGTTCTTTTCATTCGGGTATTTGCTTTATAAGGTCGGAGAGGAAATGACAACCATGCACCGCTGCGGATGTCACGCAAGAGATTATTAAAACAAGAGGATAACAGGAGGAAACAACATGAAAATTATTGCAGTAATGTCACCGAAAGGTGGAATCGGGAAAACGACAACGTCGGATTCAATCGCCTATATGTTAGGGCAGGAGCAGGGGAAAAGCGTCCTTGTGATTGACGGAGACCCCCAGGGCGACACATCAAAGACGTTCGGGCGGTATGAGCCGGAGGGAATCGGGATGTCGGAACTGCTTGAGCATCATCAGAACGTCGGGGGAAGATACCGGACAACGGAACTCATACAGTCAACGGAATATGACCACATTGACATCATTCCGGCGAACGGGTATTTGATGCAGACCGACATGAACCTTTTGCTCAAGCAGGAGGAGAATCAAGTCACAAGGCTGCGGGATGCACTGGCAGAGGTAGCGGTCGCATACGACTATTGTGTGTGTGATTGCGGTCGCCTCCTCGACATGGTCGTCATCAACATTCTACTGGCAGCAGAACTCGTCATTGCACCCGTGAAAGTCGGGGGATTTGAAAACGAGGCGATTCACAATTTGCAGGAGCAGGTGGACGACCTGCGGGAAATCAATCCGGAACTCCGCATCAAAGGACTTGTGACGATGCGACAGAAAAACAAGACATCGCTTGAGTTCGAGGAGTGGATGAAAGACAGTTCCGGTTTTGATATGTTCGTCACGTCTGTTCGTCGGTCTATTGTAGCAGAAAAGGCATCCATGAGGATGCAACCACTCCCGCAGTTCTCAAAGAATTGCATCGTGTCACAGGACTATCGGAATGTGGTTCATGAGTTGTTGAGGGAATTGGAGGGGTAAGACATGAAAAGAATCGAGGGAACAGCAACAATCAGCATCGAGCAGCTTGACGATTTGAGGCAGCAGGAGGAATTTTTCTCAAATATGCAGAGGAATGTCAAAGGCTTAATACAAAGCATTGACACAGAGGAGTATGACAAGCGGGCAAAGCAGATTGACGACATGGGGAACATGCCGGACGAGAAATTTGAAAGACTGATAAAAGAGGCAGCGGGAGCGTTGCGGGTTGTAATATCTGAAAAGCCACTCCGGAAATTGATTCATGAGTACATAGACGACGAAAAGAGTGAACAGTGTTATATGCTCTCTGAAATGACGGAGGAGGAATTTGAAAAGATTCCGCTGATTTTAGAATCGGCACAGAGACCGGAGCAGACCGGAGGGCAGCAGGACAGGAGCGTTTGTGAAATGTGTGAGGCATACATGGTAGATGCGGAGTGCGACATGAAAGAGGAGTGTCCGGCAGCGGGCATCGTGAAACGTCTGAAAGAGGCAGAGGAGACAATCAAGGCAAAAGAGAAAGTCATCAAAGAACGTGACAAGACAATCCGTGAACTCAAGAAAAAACTGTCAGATTCGGAACTCAAAAGGTCATACATGATAGACCCTATGGCAATAGGAGACCGTCACGAGATGGGAGGTTGATTCACATGGCGGGAATGACAGCAAGGCATACCAAAAAAGGAACATCATTCACTTATAGAGGCGATTTGCAGGAGTGCATCGAAAAGGCAGAGAAAGAGTTGAGAGAAAAGGAAAACTCGACGCAGTGGTTATTTTTGAAATGGCAGCATGACAACGCAAAGAAAGCGTTAGAAACATACAATCGCAGAGTGAGAGATTTGAAAGATTTCATCCGGTTGGGAAAAGAAAAACTGGAGGAACAGAAAGCAGAGGAGGCAGCAGGAGAATGAGCAATATTATAAACACAGCACCGTGTCGGTTTTGCGGACAGATGGTGCAGCTTGACACAGAGGAGAAATTGACACAGCCACAGGCAGAGGAAAAGGCGACAATGTCCTGCACATGTCCGGAGGCGGTCGAATATCAGAAAGAAAAGCAGCGGAAAGAAAAGGCGATGAAAAACGTGTCCGTCTTGTTCGGGGAGGATGCAGCACCGGAAAAGAGAGCCGGAGAGGGCATCGTGAACATTCTGCGGGCAGCAGTAGAGGAGATATACACCGGAGGACTTGCGAAAGTCACTTTAAACCTCCGAGGGGGGGTCAAAGCCTCTATTTCACAGAATAGCAAAGGAGAGATAAACGTCGAGCGGATAGAGACCAAGAAACAAAAATTGACAGAATAGAGGGTGGTGGAATGTGACGGAGCGGGAAATCTGCATCATGTACCGGGAGGCAAAGAACCAAAACACACAAATTCAGATACTTGCAGACTTGAGCAGCATGAGCAGGATTGAAATAATCAAGATTTTAGTGAGAAACGGTGAAAAACTTCCCTCTCGTGCAATCAATCAGCTATATAAGCGGTTAGACACTTTAGAGGCTCAAATTTCAGAGCGTGAAAAGGAATATCGGGAAATAGTGCAAGCATTGAACGGTGGGAAGAAATAAGCAGGAGGAAAGAAGATGGCGACAGGATATAGCGTCATGGACGCATTAAACAAAAACAGCAAAGCAGGGGTTGACGAATCACCGAGGGCGAGATTCCGGACAAAGGACATTTCAATTTTCAAGATGTACCGGAATAAGCTGAACTTTTATGATTTAGCAGATATTGAGGAACTGGCGGGCGACATTCTCATGTATGGTCTCAAACAGAATCTTGAGGTCGTATTTGAACCGAACGAGCAAGGGGAATATAGGATTGTAGCAGGTGAGAGGCGGTGGCTTGCCCTCAAGCACCTTGTCGGGCAGGGGTACAAAGATTTTGAGATTGCCACATGTAAGCTGACAACACCGCAGGACGAGGACGAGGAGCAGGTTGAAATCATCATCGCCAACGCATACCGGACAAAGTCAGTGAAAGACATCATTGAGGAGGAGCAGCGGTTGAAAGCGTGTCTCGAACGCATGAAAGCGGACGGGAAGAAAATCAAGGGATATGACCTCAAGTCGGGTCGTCTCCGTGATGTCATTTCCTCAATGCTCAAGATGTCAAAGACGAAAATCGCACAGGTCGAGAGCATCAGCAACAATCTGATTCCGGAGTTCAGAGAGGAACTCAACAATGAGCGTCTCACATTCTCCGCTGCTTATGAATTGAGCGGGATGTCTGAGGAACAGCAGCAGGAGGCACTTGAGAAATACAAAGAGACCGGAGAACTGTCCTATACAGAGATTAAGGACATGAAAGCAGAGGGGCAGCAGGTAAAAGAGGCAGCAGGGCAGCAGGAGGACGTGTCACAATCTGACATCGGCATGAATCCACCGGAGGAGTTGGAGACCGAGGGCGAAAACTGGGAGCGGACAGCATCGGGAGCGTATGTCGGTGTTGATATGGCAGCAGGTGAGGACTATCAGACACCGCATCCGGAGGGAATCACATCACTCTGTTATTCCTGCACGGAATACGAGACATGCAATGTCAAGACCGGAACGTGTACAAAGTGCGACCAGTACAAGAACAGAGCGGAGGCATACAAGACCGACGAACAGCGGTATTCGGAGGAGCAGGACAGAATCGACAAAGAAACCGCAAAGAAACTCCGTGAACAGGCAGACGAGGAGCGGATGAACAATCTCCCGTCAGATACAAAAGAGAACGGTCAGAAAGTGCATCACATCAAACTGGGAGCATCATTTTTCGGGGAGGTCGAAAGAGGCGAAAAGACATTTGAACTCCGCAAGAATGACCGTGACTATAAAAAGGGCGACATTCTTGAAATGATGGAGTTCAAGGACGGAAAGAACACCGGACGCACGGTCAGAGTTCTCGTGACATATATCCTCACAGAGTTCGCCGGACTTGAGGAGGGATATTGCATCATGGCGACATGTCTCTTGAATGAGAATGGTGAGCCTCTTGAGAGGGCAGACATTAAACAGATTTGTGCAGACATTAGAGCGAACGGTGACGGGTACATCGAGGGCGGTGACGAATACATCATGATTGACAATGCGGTCGGAATCATTAAAGGAGGCGGTCTTGAATGATAAAAAGAAAGATATTTTATTCGGTAGTGCAGGAAAACAATATTGTCAGACCTAGGAAACAAGACGGGTATGAGATTGCTGTTGACGGGATAAAGTTCAATGCCTATAAGAGCATGATTGACGGTAGGGTATATATATTAGACCCGAAAAACGGAATTGCAGTTTTCACATTTAGCGATGACACAGACACGGACGCTTTACCGCATCACGAACTCGTTGAAAAAGCAAAGGACGAATTTATAAAGCGAGGAGTTTTTGAAAGATGGAAAGAACAATGTGACAAGGAAAGCTATCAGTTGACAAATAAAATGTTCAACGCATATAAGAAAGCGGAATCACTGCGGGAGCAGCAAAGGGAACTCGTGCAAAAAGAAATCGAGGAGGGCAGGAGGCAACAGGACGATGAAAAGGAAGTATAAAATATTAGACCTATTCTGCAAAGCGGGAGGAGCTGCGGAGGGTTATCACCGAGCAGGATTCGAGGTTGTGGGGGTCGATATTGTCGAACAACCAAACTATCCATTTGAGTTCGTCTGCATGGATGCAATCGAATATTTAAGGACGCATGACCTGTCGGAGTTTGATGCGATTCACGCATCGCCTCCATGCCAAGCACATACAAAAGCAAAGGCATTGTCAAAGGGCAGGAACAACGGAAAATATGGTCATCACCTCGATTTTATCCCGCAGACAAGGGAAATTCTGTTGAAAATCGGAAAACCGTTCATCATCGAAAATGTGGACGGAGCACCGCTTGAAAATCCGATTGCACTCTACGGGTCACAGTTCAAGAATTTGTACACGCAGAGAAAGCGTCTTTTTGAGAGCAATATTGAACTCCGGACACCGGACACTCCAATGGTTCAGAAAAAGACACCGACCGCAGGAAACGGATTCGGAGAGGACGGATTCATTGCGATATGCGGGAGCGGAGGAGTTCGGGGAATGAATAGCAGACAGATTCCTCTATACTGGGGATTCGCACTGGGGGGGATTGACTGGATGACAAGAGCGGAACTTGCAGAGGCTATCCCTCCGGCATATACGGAGTTTTTAGGGAAACAGTTAATTGAGTACATAAAAAAGCAAGAGGAGGCATTTTGACAATGAACAAAAGCAGCTTAAAGGCAGTATTCATCAATGCGAAAGCAGCAGGGGCAAAATATATCGGGGTAAAGATTGAGACAGAGGGTAGCAGTGAGCCGGAAATCATCATAAACCCGCAGGGGAATTTTGATGCAAAGTTCGCCTATTACATGGACGCATACGATGACGAACTGGTGTTGATTTCTGCAAAAGGAAAGAAAGACATCAGAATCACCGGAGCAGCACACGGAAAGTCGTTCGAGGACATCCAGTCACAGCTTGCGGAGGCGACCGCAAAAGGATGGAAACGTCAGATTGCGGATGCAATAGACAGAGTGGTTGACAAGGCACTCAAAGAGACACCACCGGAGAACGAGGAGGAGCGTCTGCAATGCGAGGGAATGAGGGAGGCAATCAAAGGGATGTTCCTCAATGAAAGCCGGACAGCAACAGAGGCGAGATTCATTTCAGAGAATATCGGGAAATATGAGGAGATATTCGAGACCTGCATGAGCGGTGATGACCTTGCGTTCAAAAAAGGACTGGTCGAGTTGCAGCGGTTACAGAACGAGGCTATTTTGCGGGAGGATTGCAATGAATAAGGTCATTTTGATGGGTCGTCTGACAAGAGACCCCGATGTCAGATACACGCAGAGGAACAGTTCGCAGGAGCAGACCTGCATCGCACGTTATACACTGGCAGTTGACCGGAGATTCAAAAGAGACGGTGAACAGTCAGCGGATTTCATCGGATGCGTCGCATTTGGACGGGATGCGGAGTTTGCGGAAAAGTATTTCAGACAGGGAACGAAAATCGTCATCACCGGACGGATTCAGACAGGTTCATATACGAACAGGGATGGTCAAAAGGTCTACACGACCGACATCATCGTCGAGGAACAGGAATTTGCGGAAAGCAAAAAGGCAGCAGGGCAGCAGGACGCACAAAGCACCGCATATCCGGCAGCGGGAGACGGATTCATGAACATTCCGGACGGGATAGACGAAGAACTCCCTTTCAGTTAGGAGAGAGGGTGGGTTGTGACATGAAATTTGCCGAAAAGGTGAAAAACATCATTTCAAAGCTGCGGGCAGCGGGAAAAACAGAGAAAGAGGTCTCTGAAATCGTAAAACAGGCAGCAGACGCAGCGACAGTCATTAAAAAGCCGGAAATCAAGCAGATTCCGGAAATCAGAATCAGAGCAGACACCGAAAACCTGCAAAACGCTCTCAAGCGGGTCGGAATATCCGCAAAAGAGGCTCTATCCGCATTTGAGGCACTTTATAAGGTCAGAGAGCCGGAGCGGTCAAATAACTGGAGAAAATATCACGGTTTACCTATGAAAAGGCGGGGAGGAAAGAGAAGTGGAAGAAAAAAAGGAAATGACCGCACTGCAAAGAACGCAGATGTATCTTGAGAACTATCGGGAGATGGAGCGGTACATCAAGGACGCTATATCAGAGGTATCGCAGATTGACGACATATCAAGGTATAATATATCAGCGGAGAGAGCGTTTTTGCAGTCTATCAGAGAATGTCGTGCGGAGACCGTGATTCTGTTCGAGCACATGAACAAAGCATTGCAATCCTTGAAAGAGGATGCAGAGGCAGCAGGTGAGGGGTACAAATACGACGCACTTGAGATGGTATATATCAAGGGTATGTCATACGAGGACGTGACACGGGAGACCGGATGCGGAAAGAACTCACCGAAAAAGTGGTGCAAGGCTATGATTCCGAAACTGTCAATCAAATTATTCGGGGCGAAAGCATTAGACAACACCTCAATTTGCAGCGAAAATAAAAACAATTTGAACAAAACGGGGTGAAAAGCGGGTGAAAACAGGGTGAAAATGGGGGTCAAAAGTGGGTGAACACAAAGGGATTCAAACGTGTTAATATGATAGCGTGAACAGTTGAGACGAGCGATTGCAGTGATGCAGTCGCTTTTTTCTTGCCTGTTTGCCCTCCTGTTATATGCGGGCAGCAGGACACGGATTCGTGCGATGTCTGCCCGCCTCTTGTAAGGGCATGAGGCAGCAGGAGGCAGAGGACAGAGAGGAGTTGAGCAGTGTGTTATTGAAACCGTGTAGAGGATGCGGTCGCCTTATACCGCAAGCAGTGAGCATGTGTGCAGAGTGCGAGGCGAGGCAGCAGTCAAGGCATGTCGTGTATAACAACACACGCAGAGACGCAAGGGCAGCAGAGTTCTACATCTCAAAGGAATGGCGGGAGTTGAGACCTGTCATCATGGGTGTGTTTGAGTATGTGGATATATACGCACTGTATGTCACACATGAGTTGATAACACTGACGGATTCCGACCCAGTCCATCACATCATAGAACTTGAGGAGGACTGGGAGCAGAGGTTGAACCCGTTGAACTTGATACCTCTAAGCCTCAAGACACACAACACAATCACAGCACTGTATAAGAAAAGCAATGCAAGCATGAAAGCAACACAGGCACAGTTGAGGTCATTGATTGAATACCATTTCAGAGAGGCAGGGGGGCATGAAAAAGTTTTGCGTGACCGTTTCTTAGTCGCACCCCCCGAAAGATTCGGAGAAAACTCCCCACGAGAATTTCAGTAGATGGGGCAGGTCGGAAAGGGTGTCAGATTGTGACACGAAACTCGTGAACACTGGACGGAAAGGGGGTTTGATGCTGCATGGCAGGACAGAGACAACCCACCGATTTGGTGGTCATGAAAGGGAAAAAACACCTCACAAAAGCAGAGATTGAGGCGAGAAAAAATGCAGAGGTCGTCGCACCGAACGACAAGGTCAAGCCTCCGGCATATTTGACACCGGAACTCAAAAAGAAATTCCGGAAACTGTCAAAAGAACTGCTTGAAATCAAGCTGATTGCAAATGTGGACTGCGATGCACTGGCGAGGCTGCTGATTGCACAAGAGCAGTACATCGAAGTGACGACGAAAATCAGAGAAACACCGTTGATGATTGATGTTCCTGTCTACGAGGACAGGATGAATCCGGACACAGGGAAAAACGAACGTGTGCAGGTCGGAACACGGGAGGTCGTGAACGGGGAGCGTGAGCGTCTCATGATAATTCAAGACCGCTGCATGAAACAATGTCGGCAGGGTGCATCGGATTTCGGAATGACGGTGAGCAGTCGGTGTCGGTTGATAGTTCCGAAAGTAAAGGACGAAAAACCGGAGAACAAATTCGCCAAGTATGCGGGTGGGTAAATGGCAGCAGGGGCAGCAGTGACCGACCGTTGCACACAATACGCTCTTGATGTCGTTGCAGGGGCAGTCATCGCCGGAGAATATGTCAGACTGGCATGTCAAAGGCATCTTGACGACCTTGAAAAAGCGAAAGCAGCACCATACAGATATTATTTTGACGTTGAAAAGTCCGAGGAAATCATCAATTTCGCAGAGGAACTCACGATTGCGGAGGGTGAGGAACAGGAAAATGTGACAGCGTACCCGTTCCAGTGCTTCATTTTAGGGTCACTCAACGGGTGGAGGACAAAAGAAAAGGGTCACAGGCGGTTCAGAACGTCCTATGTGCAGTTAGGGAGGCAGAACGGAAAGTCATTCATCAACGGAATTTTAGCATGTTACTATGGCAATTTTGACGGGTACAAGTACGGGAAAATCTACTGCACAGCAACAAAGCAAGACCAAGCGAACATAGTGTGGGAAGAAATTGAGAAATTCATCAATTCCGACGAGGAGTTGTCAGAATGGTTCAAGATTCATGAGCACAACCACACAATAGACTGTCTTTTCACACATTCGGAAATCAAGGCTCTGTCCGGCGACACAAAATCGCTCGACGGACACCGTGCGTATTTGGGAATCGTTGACGAATACCACGCACACAAGACGAATCAGATGTACAAGCTGCTTGAGGGCGGTATCAAGAAACTCAAGTCCGCTCTGATTTCAGTCATCACGACCGCAGGATTTGACTTGAAATCGCCTTGCTACAAGCTATATGAGTATTGCTGCAATCTGCTCAAGGGAGTGTTCGAGAATGACAGTCAGTTCGTCTATATCGCCCAGTTAGACGCAGAGGATGACTTATACAAAAAAGAGAACTGGCTGAAAGCGAACCCGATTCTTGAATTTGACGAGGACGCACTGGAGAATCTTGTTCCGATTGCGAATACTGCCCGTGACATGGGCGGTGAGGACTTGCGAGACTTCCTTGTCAAGCAGCTCAATATGTGGATGCAGTGGTCAAATTCACTGTACATCAAAGACATAAAGGACTGGAAACGGTGTGCGGTCTTGAAATCGCTCAAGGATTTCCGAGGCTCAAAGTGCTATGTCGGTGTTGACCTCTCCTCCGGAGGAGACTTGACATCAATCGCAATCGTCATCCCGTACATGGTTGACGGTGTGAAAAAGTATTTTGTTCACACACATTCGTTCATTCCGGCGAGCAGGGTGGACGACCACATCAAGACGGACAAAGTTCCGTATGACGTGTGGATTGCGAAAGGTCTTGTCACAGTCACGGAGACACTGGGAGGAATCAAGACAGATTATAAATACATCATCAAATATCTTGAGGATTTGATAAAACTGTACGAATTGAAACCGCAGCTAATTTGTTATGACCCGCACAATGCGTCCGCTTTTCTGTCAGACCTTGAGGCACTGGGATTCGATTCCGTGTCTATCACGCAGACAGCAAAGGAACTCAACGACGCAACCGTTGATTTCAGACTGGAGGTCAGAGCAGGGAATGTTGAAATCGAGGGTGTCGAGGTAGGAAAGGACAAAAAGAAAGTCGTTCCGTTCGACGAACTTTTGACATGGTCGATTGCGAACGCAAAGACCATCTCAAACAGTTACGGGGAAATCAAGATTGACAAGGCGGTTGACGAGGACAGAATCGACCCGATTGACGCAATCATCGACGCATGGAAAGCAGCAATGAAAGAAGAATACAAGCCGGACACGAACGAAGTCGTGAACGAGTGGCTTGAAATGTATGAGAAATACATGGGGAAAGGCGGTGAGAAAGAATGAACCCATTGAGAAGATTTGCGGAAAGAGTGAGGAACTGGTGGAGAGGCAGCGACACGACCGGAACATCCGGAGGGGTGATGACGCTCAATTCACCGTCATTCCTTGAAAGCATGGGATTGACAAAGAAAAGAAAGACAACGTCAGAGGTGACATATTTCACATGTCTCAAGATGTTGTCGGAGACGCTTGCAAAAATGCCTATCAAATATTATCAGAAAACAGATAAAGGCATCATGGAGGCAGAACAGACGGAAACGTCAAAGCTGCTGACAAAGCGACCGAACCCGTTCATGACACCAACCGTATTTTGGAACACGGTTGAAATGAACCGGAATCACTACGGGAACGCATACGTCTACATGAGAAAGAAATTCGTCCGGAAGAAATACGGAGGAGAGGTCAGAGTTCTTGACTTGTGGGTGATGCAGTCAAATTGCGTCACTATCGTCGTGGACGATGCGGGAATATTCGCAGGAGTAGGGCGGTTGTGGTACGTCTATACAGACCCGACATCCGGTCGCCAGTATGTATTTGACACAAGCGAGGTCATGCACTTCAAAACATCATTCAGTTTTGACGGGATAACAGGTCTCCCAGTACAGCAGATATTGAGAGACACAATCTCCGGCGCATCCGCATCACAGTCATATATGAATAGTCTGTATGAGAGCGGACTGACTGCAAAGGCAACACTGGAATACACCGGAGAACTGAACGAGACCGCAAAGAACGCACTGGTTAAGTCGTTCGAGGAGTTCGGGAGCGGTGCAAAGAATACGGGCAAAATCATTCCTGTTCCGTTAGGAATGAAACTGACACCGCTTGACATCAAACTGTCAGATTCACAGTTCTTTGAACTGAAAAAATACACAGCGTTGCAGATTGCAGCAGCGTTCGGAGTAAAGCCGAACCAAATAAACGACTATTCAAAATCATCATACGCAAACAGTGAATTGCAGCAGTTGTCATTCTATGTTGACACGGAACTGTACGTCATCAAGCAGTATGAGGAGGAAATCAACTACAAAATAATGACCGAGGAGGAACAGGACGACGGATTCTATTACAAATTCAATGAAAAAGTCTTGTTCCGGACAGATTCAAAGACACAAATGTCATATCTGAAAGAGGGTGTCGCAGGGTCAATCATGATGTCGAACGAGGCAAGACGGAAACTCGACCTCCCAGATGCAGAGGGTGGCGACGTCCTGCTTGCAAATGGCAATGTTATTCCGCTGACACAGGCGGGTGCAGCATATTTGAAAGGCGGTCAGACCGAGGCAGAGGAGACCGACGAACCGGAGCAACCGGAGGAACAGACAGAGCCGGACACAGAACAGCCGGACGAAAACGAACCGGACGAAACCGACGAGGCAGAGGACGAGGAAATAGAGGAGGGAGGTGAATAAAATGGCATTAAAAAAGCGTTTTGATTTTACAAAAAAGAATAAACGCACGGGAAAGACCGAGAATGTCGGCTATTTGGATTTTGAGACCAATGAGGAACAGAGCAGATGTTCCTTGTATTTCTACGGAGACATTGTTTCAGCGACATGGGAATCAATGTGGTACGAGGAGGACAAATGCCCGCAGGACATTGCGGATTTCCTAAACCAGTTAGAGGGGTATGAGGACATTGACATCTATTTCAACAGCGGAGGCGGTGACGTATTCGCAGGACTGGCAATCTACAACCAGTTAAAGAGGTTCAGCGGTCACAAGGTCGGGTATGTGGACGGGATGGCAGCGTCAATCGCATCGGTCATCATGTTCGCATGTGACGAACTGCATTTTGCGACCGGAGCACAAGCAATGATTCACAAACCGCTCTGCATGGCATGGGGGAACGCAGATGATTTCAAGGAAGTCATCAAGCAGCTTGATTTGTGCGAGGAATCCATTCTCGACGTTTACGAGGAGCACACAAAAGAGGGTGTCACCCGTGACAAAATCAAGTCTTTCATGGCAAAAGAAAAGTGGTTTTCCGGTGCAGAACTGGCACAGTATTTCGATGTTGAAATCGAAGAAAAGGCAGCAGTCGCAGCGTGTGCATCCGATTATTTTGAGAAATATGCAAATATTCCGGAGCAGTTGCAGAAAACGAAAACCGAGGACATTGTCAACGCAGTCATCGCAGAGATGGAGCAGCGGGAACAGGCAAGGATTGAGACAGAAAAGCAGGATATTCTTGCAGATTTAGACATGTACGGAATCTAAAAAAAGGAGAAAAAGAGACATGAACAAAGAAATGCAGAAATTGTTGAGGGCAATCAACGACAAAAAGAACGAGGTCAAGAGCCTCGTGGCAGAGGGGAAACTGGATAAGGCAAAGGCAGCGAAAGAGGAACTCAAGACCTTGCAGGAGAAATTCGACCTCCTCTTTGATTTGGACGAGGAGGAGCACGAGGAAATCGGGGACAAGATGGCAGCGGGAAAAGGAAAGACCATCAGCGGAGGCAAGGCAGACAAAAAGAACCTCGTCAAATCGTTCGTGAACATCATCAAGGCGGGATTCTTCCACAGAGAGCCGGACGAGGACGATGTCAAGGTGTACAAGGATGCACTGACCTCCGATGCGACACCGGACGAGGACGGAGAGAGCGGAATCGGTGTCACTATTCCGGATGACATCAGAACCGACATCATTGAACTGCGTCGCAGCGATGACAACCTCGAACAGTATGTCAATGTGGAGGGTGTCACCACAAAGACCGGAACTCGAAACATTGAGGTCGATGCGGAATCCGTACCGTTCGACAATGTTGACGAGGCTGCTGATTTTCCGGAGATGGATGAGCCGACGTTCAAGCCTGTCAAATACGCAATCAAGAAAAAGGGTGGCATCTTAAAGATGACCGCCGAACTGCTCGAAGATACCGCACAGAACATCATGGCATACATCAACAAATGGATTGCAAAAAAGACAAAGGCGACCCGAAACATGATGATTCTGAAAGTGATGAACGCAATGACCGCAGGGAAAGAGGTGGTCGTTTCCAACATCGACAGCCTCAAGGATATTTTCAACGAGACACTCGACCCTGCAATCGCAGCGACATCAATGGTCATCACGAATCAGAGCGGGTTCAATTACCTTGACAAGCTGAAAGACAGCGACGGAAATTATATTTTGCAGAAAGACCCGACGCAGAAAACAAAGGGAAAACTGCTTTTCGGAGAATACCCGATTGTGAAGATGTCAAAGAAAGTGCTGAAATCCACACCGATTCTCGACACGGACGGGGTCACGGTAAAAGGCTACAAGCACCCGATTTTCTGCGGTGACATGAAAGAGGCAATCACGCTCTTTGACCGCAATGTGATGACCATTGACATGAACGACAAGGCAGCAGGTTTGTGGGAGAAAGACATGACCGGAATCAAGGTTCGTGACCGTTTCGATGTACAGCCTGTTGACGAGGATGCAATCGTCAAGGGTGAAATCACGGAAGTTGTGCAGGGGTAAGCAGGACAGGCAGCAGGGCGGGAGAAACCGCCCTGCGTATGAAAGCGGGTGAGAAGAATGACGGACGAGGAGAAAAAGGAATATAAAACAAAACTGCTTGAGGAGTGCAAAAAGTACGACCACATCGACTATGACGACGACGAGGACATCGTTGAAATCATGCTTGAGGCTACATTCGAGGAAATGTCGGACTTGATTCCGGATTTCGACCCGTACAATCTGACATTCCGTCAGAGACTACTTGTTTTCTCATTTGTCAAAGAACTGTATGACAACCGTGAAAAGTATCAGAGAGATGCAAAGAGCGTGACAAATGCGGTCTCCTCGATGCTGCTGAAAGAAATCTATGGAGGTGGCAGGGCATGACGACCGGACGGGTGAAGATTATCAGAACGACCACAGAGGTCACGGAGGGCAGGAAAAAGCCGACGACAAGCGTGTTCTATGAGTGTTGGTGCGAGGTTCAGAGTTTGGGAACAAATGAGAAATACGCAGCATTGCAGACAGGTCTTGAGAACACGATTGTGTTCAAGGTTCGGAACTGCAAAAAAATGAAAGAGGTCAGACTGAAAATGAAAGAGTTTTCTGCGGAGTACGACGGAACGGAGTTCAAGATTTATGACGCATCGCCAATGTTCACGGACAACGGGTGGGTGCTGCTGAAATGTCGTTCGGTCGCATAGGGTGTCACATTCTGACACGGAGGTGGCAAGATGCAGGTTGAAATGGAGTTCAAAGGACTTGAGGAACTTGTGAAAGCGTTTGAAAAGGCAGCGACGGACAGTGAAATCGCAGCAGTGAACAAAAAAATAGCAGAAACCGCCGAGCCTGTCGTTCAAAGAATCATGTCCGGCAAAATGCCAAAATCGGAAGACATCACAAAGAGCGGTCGGGGATTCGGTTCAAAATCGTCGGTGTCCGCACATGCAGCGGATGAAATACCGATGGGGAAAGTCAAAGTAAAAGGAACGGGAGCGACAGCGGATGTCGGGTGGGAAAAGAACACGCAGGACGAGGGCGGTCACTTCTATGTCCGTTTCATAAACTGGGGAACGATTTACAGACCGCCTCAAGAATTTATCTATGCGACAGGCAGGGAGGCAGACGGTGAACTGCAAAAAATCGCAGAAAAGGAATATCAAGCATTTTTAGACAGGACAGTGGGGTGATAAGCATGGGCAGCAGACCGGACATCATAAAAGATGGATTTGAGGCACTCAAGCCAGTCAGCAGCAGGGGAATCACTGTGATGCAGGGATGGTATGACAAAGACATCAAAGAGCGTCATGTGACCTTGTGGGATTTAGGGGAGAGCGACGACAATTTTTCGGACGACGATGCGGAGGGAGTGACGCTTTCCCTGCAAGTCACCGTTTTTTCAAGGGATGACGAGGTGGAACTGGCAGGGGAAATCAAGTCTCTCATGAAACAGAGTGGATTTTCGTTCGAGGGCAGGAACGGAGACGATTCAAAGCCGGAGGATGGAATCTATATGAAAGCACAGAGATTTTCAAAATACTATGAAAGCGAGGAACAGGAAAATGAGTGAAGCAGGACAGCAGATTGTGAGGAGCAGGACGTGTGGTCTTAAAGATTTCTACATCGCAGCGGTGACGAAAAACACTGCTACGGAGTACACCGCAGGAGTTCCGGTGAAACTGGCAAGGGCAATCAAAGCCAAAATCGACGAAAAGTGGACGAGTGAAAAGATTTACTCCGACGACAACACCGAGGAGGTCATCACCTCGTATGAGGGAACAGACGTGGAACTGGAAATCAATGCACTTGCACCGCAGGACAGGGTCGCATTGTTCGGGCAGTTATACGAAAAGGGATTCTTGAAAAAGTCAGCGGACGACAGAGCACCGGAGGTCGCAGTCGGGTGGAGAGAAAGAAAACTCAACGGAAAGTATGAGTTCAAATGGCTTTACGTCGGGAAGTTCGCAGAGGGCATCAGCGAGGAGGCGAACACGAAAGAGGGTAAACTGTCGCCGACCACAAAGAGCATCAAGGGCAGCTTTTACGAGAGGAGCATCGACAACCTCTATGAGATTTCCGTCGATGAATCGAACCTCGTGACAGAGGACACAGACGCAGCGACAGCAATCAAGGACTGGTTTGCAGCAGTGCAGGAATATCCGAACGCAGCAGCGTGACAGGTCAGAGGGAACAACAGAGCAAATATAACAGGAGGATAATTCAATGAGCAGAGAAATAATCGTAAACCACAAAGAGTTCAAAATGGGGAAAATGTCAGCGGACACATACATGGAGTATTTGGAACTGGCAGAGAAAATCGACACCGCATCCGGAAACCGTGAAAGCCAGCGTTATTCAAGAGAGGAAATCGAGGCGATGATGCTGTTTATCTGCAAGGCATACGGAGACCAGTTCACGGTCGAGGAGTTAAAGGACGCAGAGACCGGACTGGATGCAGCGGGAATCATCCTCGAATTTAACATGATTGACATGGGGATTGCAAATGAAATGAACACCCGCATGGAGAAGATAATGAAAAATTTTCAGAGTGGCAAGTGATTCCGGAAATAACGGTCACTTGCAGGGATGAAAAAATATTCGTCAACCACATAACAGTGGAACAGTATAAAAAATATGCTGCGTTCATGGAGAGAAACAGTTCCGACAGAAAAGCGGATGCAATGTTTTTCAACAAGAGAATCATTCAAGAGATTTTCGGAAACCGGATGTCGCTTGAGGAACTGGGGGCGATGGATGTCATTGAATTTCTGACAGCAGCGAAAGGGATTCATTTCATCATGCAGAACATCGTCTCCGATGCACTGTTGAACATTGTCGAGGCAGAGCCAGTCGAGAAAGAGGAATCCGCATTTGACGAATACGACAAAGAAAACGGGTATGAGGACGAGGAACAGGAGGAGCGGAACACATGGAGGACATGCGGTGAGATTGTTGACCGTGTCGTCAAAATCGCAATCCGTCTCCTGCGGGAATCATACGGGCAGTGCATGAAAGAGGACATTGTCGCACTGCTGAAATATCTGAAATTTGAACTTGAGACGGTGAACGAGAACACATAAAAGGGAGGAGGTGAACCGATGGCACATACAAGCGTGAAGATTTCCGCAAACTCGTCTGATTACCAGTCGCAAATGAAGTCGGCAGCACAGCAGATGAAAGAACTGTCAAGCGAGTTCAAACTGGCACAGGCACAGGCGAAGTCGTTCGGTTCAGCAGCGGACGCATTAAAGGCGAAAGCACAAAGCCTCACAGCAAAAATCGAAGTACAGAAAAACATCGTTTCACTGACAACAGAGAAACAGGAATTGTTGACAAAAAGGCTTTCAGAGCAAAAGACAGCACAGGAGGAGTTGCGGGGCAAGGTCGAGGCTGCGAAACAGGCTTATGAGGAATCTGTCAAGGCGACGGGAAAGAACTCCGAACAGTCAAAGGAACTGAAAGAGAGACTGGGAGAACTAAATCAAGAGTTCGTGAAAAACGAGACCGCAATCGGAAAGACGGAGACAGCACTGTCAAAACAAAAGATTGCGGTCAATGAGGCAAAGACCAAACTCACCGAGATGGAGGGTGAACTTGAGAATGTCAACAAGGAATTAAAGAATCATAAACTGGATGAATTTGCATCCGCTTGTGAAAAAGCGGGTGAGAAAATAGAGAGTTTTGGAAAAAAGATGACCGTTGTTTCTGCGGGAATCACAGGAATGGCGACCGCAGTTGCAAAAAACGCATACGATGTCGAAAATGACTTGATGTCGATGCAGGGTCAGTTGGGATTAACAGCGGAGGAGACGGAGAACCTCAAGACCGTCGCCCAAAATCTTTACACAAACGGATTCGGGGAGAGTTTGGGTGACTGTTCGTCTGCGGTCGTCACACTCGTTCAGAACATCAAAGGGGCGAAAGACATGTCTGTTGAGCAGCAGCAGGCAATCGCCGAGCAGATGATGACAATGTCCGACATGTTCGGAACAGAGAACGAGGAACTGGCGAGAACTCTGACGACCATGAAAAACAACGGAATCATTGACGACATCAGCGAGGGAATGGACGTGCTGACGGTCGGATTCCAAAACGGAGCGGACTATTCGGGAGAACTGCTTGACACCATGCGGGAATATTCGCCGAAGTTCCAAGCGTTAGGAATGGACGCAAAGACCGCAATGGCTTATCTGATTCAAGGAGCACAAAACGGAGCGTTCAATCTTGACAAAGTCGGCGACGCAATGAAAGAGTTCAGCATCAGAGCGGTTGACGGTTCGGACACGACAGTGGACGGGTTCAACAGAATCGGACTAAATGCGGACGAGATGGCGAAAAAATTTGCAGCAGGGGGAGACACAGCATCACAGGCATTTCACGAGACCCTTGTTGCACTGAAAAACATGGACGACCCTATTTCACAGAACATCGCAGGTGTAGACCTGTTCGGAACGATGTGGGAGGATTTAGGGAAAGACACAGTGTTGTCGCTTGCGGATATTGAGGGAGGACTTGAGAACGTCGAGGGAGCGACAGTCAAAGCAGGGGAGCAGGTGAACAACTCTTTTTCCACACAGCTAAAGACCCAGTTCAGAGAATTGCAGACCTCTCTTTTACCTTTAGGAAATGAACTGCTGCGGTTGGGAAAGGACATCATGCCAACCGTGAAAGAGGTCATCGGAGACGTGACGAACGTGCTCAAGAATATGGATTCCGAGACCGCCCAAAACGTCATCAAAATCGGTGCGGTGGTCGCTGCCATAGGACCAGCAACGACAGCGTTCGGGAAACTGACAAAAGGTGTGAAAGATGTTGTTGACGGTTACAAGAAAGTGAAAGAGATAGCACCGACAGCAGCAACCGCAGTCAAGACGTTCGGAACAAATGCGTTGAGTGCCGGAAAGAGTGCGGGAACATTCGTGTTGAATTTAGGAAAATCGGCAGCAGGGTTCGTCGCACACGCAGCAAAGGCGACCGCAAGCACAGCAGCGATGGCAGCACATAAAGCAGCAAGTGTCGCCGGAGCGGTCGCAACGAAAACGATGACAGCAGCACAATCCGCACTGAATGTTGTTATGTCGATGAACCCCATTGCACTTGTCGTCATCGCAATCGCAGCACTTGTCGCCGGATTCGTGCTTTTATATAACAAATCAGAGACGTTCAGAAACGCAGTGAACAAGCTATGGTCAACGGTCAAAGAGGGATTCGGGAAAATAAAAGAGACCATCACGGGAGCGTTGAACAGTGCGAAAGAGAAAATCGAGGAGGTAAAGAACAAATTCCTCAATTCCGGAATCGGACAGGCTGCATCAAAAGCGTTCAGTGCAGTCAAAGAGACCGCATCAAACATCATGGGGGCAGCAGTTGACACCGTAAAGGAGAAACTGGGGAACATGAAAACCGCCTACGAGGAAAACGGGGGCGGTATCAAAGGAATCGTTGCAGCAGGTTGGGAGGGAATCAAAGGTTATTACTCCGCAGGATTCACATTCGTTGACAATCTGACCGGAGGAAAGCTGACGGAACTCAAGACAAAGTTCTCTGAAAAGACCGAGGAAATTAAGACAAAAGTTCATGACGGTTGGGAAAACATGAAAACGACCGTCACGACAAAGATGACCGAGTGGAAAACCAATGCAGCGACGAAACTGACAGAAATCCGGACAAATTTCCATGAGAAAGTCTCCGGAATACAGACCTATGTTGCAACGGGATGGTCGCACATGAAATCAACGATTTCAACGACCATGCAGCAGTGGAATACAGATGCGAGCAACAAACTGTTATCACTCAAGACTGATTTCACAAACAAGGTCAATGACGTAAAGACAAAAATTTCGACTGGATGGGAGAACATGAAAACCTCTATTTCGACGAAAATGTCGGAGTGGAACGCAAACGCATCCTCAAAACTGGAATCATTGAGACAGAGGTTCAGTTCAAAGGTCGAGAGCATCAAGACAAACTGGTCGGCGGGATATGAGAATTTGAAAACGACAGCAGCGTCGAAACTGGAGGCAGCAAAGAGCAATGTCGCCACAAAGTTAGAGACAATACGGTCGAATTTCTCCTCAAAACTGGAGAGCATCAAATCGAACTGGTCATCCGGATATGAGAATTTGAAAGCGATAGCGACATCAAAAATAGAGGCAGCAAAAAACAGCATATCGTTGAAACTCGACGCAGTAAAGACAGCATTTTCGACGAAACTCAATTCCGCACTGTCAACAGTCGGTTCGGTCATGGAGAGCATACGGTCAAAGTTCTCTGAAAAGATGGAGGCTGCAAAGTCCGTCGTCTCCGGAGCGATTGAGAAAATCAAAGGATTTTTCAATTTCTCGTGGTCATTGCCGAGTATCAAGCTGCCTCATTTCAAAATATCCGGTTCATTCAGTCTGAACCCTCCGTCAGTTCCGCATTTCGGAGTGGAGTGGTACAAAACAGGCGGTATCATGATGAACCCGACCGTGTTCGGGATGAACGGAACAAGGCTCATGGTCGGAGGAGAGGCAGGGGCAGAGGCAATCTTGCCACTGGCAGAGTTTTACACACAGTTGAACTCAATGCTTGACCGGAAACTGAAAGCAATCAATCAAAGCGTAAACAATCACATAGAGGTTCACAACTACATCGACAGTGACGAGGTGGCGAGCCGGACGACCGAAAAGGTCAGTGATAATCTTGCGATAGCAACAAAGAAACGGAGGTAAGACATGAAAATTGACGACAAGGACATTCGTTCATTCGATGCGAAACAGTTGACAGTTGATTTCGAGCCTCCGCAGACAAATGTGACGGTGGAAATGTTCGACGGGGCATTGACACCGTCAGAATCGGAGACATACACACCACTGTCCGGATTGACGGTCAATGTGTTATTCAGAGGCAGGAACAGAGACGAAGTGCAGCGACATGTCAGTGACTTCAATGCAGAACTGCAAAAGGGAGTTGTTCTGACGCTTGACGGATATAGCAGACACTTCAAAGGGTACATGACGGGGAACACGTTGAACAAGACCATCACAAAAGAACGGTACACAGCGGAGTTCAAATTCACGGGTTACTGGTTCAGCAATGAGGTGGAATTGAAATGGCAGAACACGCATGAAATGAAATTCGAGGCAGCAGGGAACAGAACGACACCGTGCAAGCTGACAATCACAGCGACGGAATACATCGAGGAACTGAGAATCAACGGTTTTCCGTCCGGAGAAATAGTTATCAGCACAATTCCGAGAGGCTCAACGGTCATCATCGACGGTGAGACCGGATTCGTCACAATGGACGGACAGAACAAGTTCGGAGACGTGTACTTGATGGAATTTCCGTATCTGCTGACAGGAGCAAAAAAGGCACATCACCTCATATTTTCCGACCGGAACGCAATCATCACATTGCAGTATAAGCCTATGTGGTTATAGGAGGCAGCAGAATGGAGTTATACAACGATTTACATGAAAAAGTGTGTATATTGTCCGGAATCAAAGCCACCTGCATCACGAGCACACTAAAAACCGGAGACAAGGAAATCACGTTCGAGTTCCGCAGGACGAACCGTTTTGCGTCCTCAATCAAAGAGGAGGGCTACATCAGAACCGACAAGGATGAATTTGTCATCAAGCAGGTTGAGCCGAGCGGGGAATGGTTCAAATGCACCGGAACATTGAACGTCGAGGAACTGGAGGGTAAGCAGTACCCGCAGGGATTCGAGACAGTTGAAAAGACGGTGGAGCAATGTCTGACCGAGGCAGTGTCCGGAACAGGATGGAGGGTCATCCGGTGTGATGTCACGAAGAAAAGGACAGTCCGCATTGAGCAGAACTGTTCCGCATGGGATGTCGCACAACAGGCAATCACAACATACAGATGCGAGATTGTGTTCGATTCTATCTGCAAAGAGATTTCGATATATGAGAAATACGGTGAGGACAGGGGAGCATATTTCATCGAACGTCTGAACCTCAAAAGATTGCAGGTGCAGTCAAATTCATACGATTTTGCAACGAGGCTCATTCCGGTCGGGAAAGACGGGTTGATGCTGAACATCGGCGGGAAAAATTACATCGAAAATTATCAGTACTCGAAAAAAGTGAAAACAATGACGTGGAAAGATGAAAGATACACGGACGTTGAATCGCTGAAAGAGGATGCGGAGGCGAAACTGGATGAAATCTCAAAGCCTTATAAATCATACACAGCGGACGTTGTCAACCTTGCGGAGCAGTCAGAGGAACACAAGGAAGTGTTCAGCATCGCATTGGGAGACACGGTGCTGCTGATTTCAAAGTCAACGGGAATCAGAGAGAGCCACCGCATCGTGAAGTTTTACGAATACCCGCAGACACGGGAAAAGAACAAGGTCGAACTGGCAAACACAAGGTTGTCATTCGAGGAGGTTCAAAAGACAGAGCAGGAATTGTCGTGAGGAGGTGAGACAGTATGGAGATTATAAGACACATTAAGGTCGATTTGTACGGAGATACACAGCATTTTGCAGTCGCAGCAAAACAAATGGATATGGGAACACGCTATGTCGGGGTGACGCTCATGGAGGACGGTGTCGTGTATGAGATACCGGACAATGTGGAGGTCATTGTCAACATGACAAAGCCGGACAGGACGCATGTTCACAACGACGGTGAGAGGTTAGGGAACGAGGCTCTCATTCCTCTCACGAGGGGAATGTTGATGGCACACGGAACAGCGGTTTGCGAGGTGCAGCTATATCAAAACGGTGCATTGCTGACAAGTGCGAATTTTGAAATGGAGATTTTTCCGTCGCAGAGAGACGATGCGGGAATCATGCACTCCGGAGAATACACGAGGCTTGAGAACACCATTCACGCAGCGAGAGAGGCTTTACAGATTGCACAGGACACACAGAACGCTATTGAGGCAGCAGAGGCAATCAGAGAGGCACAGGAGCGGTTGAGGGAGACCGCAGAGCGGGCGAGGGAAATCAGAGAGAGCCGGAGGGAGGACGACACCGCAAAGGCAATCGCAAAGTGTGTCGATGCGATGGAGGCAGCAGTCGCACAGACGGAGAAGTGTCTGACAGCGACGGAGGAGGCGAACAGAATCATCATATCCCAGTCCGGACTTGATGCGATTCTGCTTGCGGTAAGAGATTATTATGACCGCATCCGTGAACTGGAAAAGGACATCAATGTCAATGTGGACGGAGGAACACCGTCATCAACCGACCTTTTACTGGTCAAGGGAGGAACACCGTTCACGACGGACTATGACAAGTATATTGCAGGAACGTCACACACAATTTAGAAAAGAGGTGAAAGGAAATGGCGACAGCTACAATCACAATCAAGAAAGGCACGACCGCCGAGTGGACGGAGGCGAAAAGAGTTCTCGATGACGGGGAACTGGGTCTTGAGACCACACCGAGCGGTCACAGAATCATCCGCATCGGGAACGGTTCGACCGAGTTCATGCAGTTACCCGTTGCATTTGACATCGAGGAAATCAGAGAAATCAAACAGGGCATGGACACGGATGCAAAAGCCTACTATGACGACATGGTCAAAAGGGGCGAGGAGTACATCAAAGAAATCAAGGCGATGGCGACGACCGTTGAACTGACGGACGATGCGACAGCTATCAAATACCGGATGGGTATTTCAAACGGTACGCTCTATTTTGAGGAAATGGAGAAAACAACAGGCGAGGAGGTAACGCAGTAATGGCAGCAGGTGAAAGAATATTCATGGCGAAAGAATCGACATCACAGGAGATTCTTGAGAACACAAGGAAAATCATCAAGGGGGCAGAGGAAAAGCCGAAACGGTACGGAATGAGAATCAACCGCCTTGACAGCAATCCGGCGACCCGTGTCACATATCTGTTTGATGCGGTCGGGATGACACCCGCAGGAATGAATTTCTCCGGAGGCGGGTTCGATTATGGAGACTGGGGCGACATTTGGTTCGTAAAGAACAACCGTCCGGTCATGGTAAGGACAGACGGAACGGTTGACTATGAACTGAATCATGAGAACCATGCCCTCAAACTGGACGGAACACCGTCCGACATTGCAAAAACCTCATACGGGGGAAATGCGATGTCAGAGATTCCGCTGATTTGGGTCAAGCGGTGGTCAAAGAACAATTATGATTTCGTCGTGTTCTGTGAAACCCAGTATGATGACACATACAAGGCATACGCACACACCGACGCAGACGGAAACATTCTGCCCGTGACATATTTCCCGATGTATGAGGGAACAGTCATCAACAATCGTCTGCGTTCCCTGTCCGGACAGACACCGACCGCATCCATGACGGACGAGCAGGAGACGACCGCAGCAAAACAGAACGGTGAGCGGTGGGATAAACAGTCATTTTCAGAAATCACGCTCATGTATGAAATGTGTACGATGATTTCAAAGAGCACTAATTCACAGGGCAAGTTCGGAAACGGAAACAGCAACTCCGACAATTTCTTGCAGACCGGAACACTCAACGGGAAAGGACAGTTTTTCGGGTTCACGACAACGACACAGGCAGTCAAAGTGTTTTACTGCGAGAACTTCTTTGCAAACTACTGGAAACGTCTGCGGGGGTTGCTGCTGATTAACGGTGTCTATTACATCAAGCCTGTTCCTCCGTACAATGTGACGGGCGAGGGGTACATCAACACCGGAATGACCGTGACAGGAACATCCGGAGGATATATCTCAAGAATGGAAATGGCAGCAGATGTCGGCAGGATTCCGACCGTTGTGTCCGGAAGTGAAACGACCTATGAATGTGACGGGTGTTGGTTCAATGCAGCCGACATAAGAGTTGCCCTGTTCGGTGGCAACCGCGGCAGCGGGTCGAGGTGTGGTTTGTCGTGCTGGGCTGTGGACCGCCTTGCGTCGTTCGTGTCCACGAACGTCGTGGCGAGCCTTTCTTGCAAACCGCCTGTTGCTGCGTAGCAGCAGAGGGGGAACGGGGGAGTTTACTCCCCCGCAAAGGGAGGTTCGGAGGGTTTACCCTCCGAGACATTGAGCGGAGCGGGATTTTCCATGATTTTGGAAAGAGGGCGAGCGACCGACACAAACGGGAAAAATTATGATAGAATCTCCGACATAAAAATGATGACCTTGACATGACAGGGGAATCGGTGTGCGTCCTTGCCCTGTTCGGTGGCAACCGCAGCAACGGGTCGAAGTGTGGTTTGTCGTACTGGAATGTGAACAACCTTGCGTCGAACGTGAACACGAACATCGTGGCGAGCCAATCTTATCAAATGACGGAGCGTTTAATCAAAAGCACACCTTTTTCCTACACCGCAGGGTGTTGAAATACACCTAACCAGTGGAAATTGTACCGATGCAGGCAGGGTCGAGTAAGAGCATCAGAAAGACCTTGAGGTGATAAGAAAGAATGGGAAATAAATCCGTCAATAACCTGTATAAGCCTATGTTAGAGCATAGCAATGTTGAGAAGAAATTTCACAAGGCAGCAAAGGGCAAGACAGAGCGTCCGGACGTTGCGGTGATATTAGACCCGAACAACATTCAAAAGCATGTCGAGAACGTCATCGAGCAGCTTGAGAACACAGCACCGGAGTGGTACGACGTACCGCATCCGGAGAAAGCTTGGAGACCGTCGAGACACGGAAAAGTGTGCATCAACGAGGGAACGAGCAAGAAAACGAGAATGATTGAGAAACCTCGTTACAATTATGAGCAGGTGATTCATCACATCGTTGTCGCTGCCTGTTATGACATATTCATGAAAGGGATGTATGAGTTTTCCTGCGGGAGTGTTCCAAACCGAGGGGCACACTACGGGAAACGGTACATTGAGAAATGGATTCAGACGGACAAAAAGAATTGCAAATATGTCCTCAAGATGGATATTCGACACTTTTTCGAGAGCGTTGACCATGATGTCCTCAAAGGGTGGCTTGCAAAGAAAATCAGAGACAAGCGGATGTTGTACATCCTCGAACTGATTATTGACGGGAGCGAGGTGGGCTTGCCTTTAGGGTTTTACACATCGCAGTGGCTATCAAATTTTATGTTGCAGCCTCTTGACCACTACATCAAGGAACAGTTGAGGGCGGTGCATTATATCCGGTATATGGACGACATGGTCGTGTTCGGAAAGAATAAAAAGGAATTACACCGGATGCAGCAGAGCATCGAGACATATCTGCATGAACATTTTAATCTGCGGATGAAAGGAAACTGGCAGGTGTTCCGGTTTGACTACATAGAAAGAAAGACCGGAGCAAGGAAAGGGAGACCGCTTGATTTTATGGGATTCCAGTTCTATCACGACAAGACAATCCTGCGGGAATCTATCATGTTGAGCTGCACGAGAAAGGTGAACAGGGTTGCGAAGAAACCGAAAATCACATGGTATGACGCAACCGCAATATTGTCATACATGGGGTATATATCCAACACAGACACCTATGACATGTATTTGCAGCGGATAAAGCCTCATGTGAATGTAAAGAAGTTAAAAAAGATAGTGAGCAAACATTCAAAGCGAAAGGAGCGAGAAAAGCATGAAAGAATGGAGAGAAGTGTTCGGAACGGAGGCGGTCAAGCCGGAGGAGTTCGACACGACACTGTCACCGACGACAGTATATCAGAGGAGAAATGTCCGGCAGGAGACAAAGACCGAGGCAGACGGAACGAAAGTGACCGGATGGCAGCGGGAGGAGCGGGAGTTGACACTGGAGGAATACGGGCAGTTGAGGCTCATGCAGGAGGTTGTTGCGGATAACACAGCGGGAATCGTGGCATCGGTGACAGAGTTAAACGAGAACGCAGTCATCGACAGGTACACGGAACAGTTGATTGAGGAGGGGTTGATTTAATATGAGAATGTTGGTCGAAAGTCTGAAAAGGTTATACGGGAAGAAACTCACGAAAGAGCAGGTTGCGGAGCGTGTAACAAAGGGAAGTATTTCAGCGGAGGAATATGCCTACATCACGGGTGAAGCATATCCGGAAAGTGAGACAGCATGAGTCCGCTTGAAATAATATCACGGATGTGCGACGTGACAAACACATTGTCGGACATCGTGAAGAAACAGCAGGAAATCATTGAACAGTCGAAAATCGAGGAGGCGGTGAAAGCAGACCTCCGGCAGCAGGTGAAAGAGGCAGACAGGGAACTGGATGTCATCGAATATCATTCACGGAGATTTTGCGACGCTGACGACATCGAGGCGACGTTCGGAAAGGAGTAGACGTTGACGGTCGAGTTATCACTGTTATTGTCCGGAATCTCTGTCGCATTTGCAATCTTTTTCGGTATTTCCTCAAAAAGCAGGAATGACAAAAAAGACACGGAGCAGGAGACGGAGGACAGGGCAACAACACACACACTTTTGATGACGAAACTGGAGAACATCGCAGATGATGTCAAGGACATCAAACGTGATTACCGTGAGACAAACGCAGAGGTGCAGAACCTCCGTGAACGGGTCGTTGCGGTGGAACAGTCATTGAGAAGTTATCACAAGAGACTGGACGGGGTAAAAACCGACCAATAACAGGAGGGCGGGAACAGGCAGGAATCAACTCACAGTAGGAGGCAACAAATGAATAGGAACAGGATGACGAAAGCAGAGCGTCGCAGGTATCTCCGGCACAAGCGGAAAATGTACCGGATAGAGCAGCGGGCAGCAAAGCGGAAAAACAAAGTCTCCGGTCAGTTCATGAATCGTGTTGTTATCTGTATGATTCTTGCAGCTTTTATTTTTACAGTCGTGATGATAATTGTGTTTGTGAGGATAGGACAAGAACCGTCAACACTGATAGAGAATGTATTCCGTTTCCTATCGGTGGAGGGAGGAGCACTGGCACTCATAAAGTCAGTAAAAACGGTAACAAAGAAAAATTCAGATAAACAGCACGAGGACGAACCGGATGACACCAACAACGAGGAGGTGCAGGGATGAAATTCATCACGGAAAACTGGTTTGTTATCGTGGCAATAGCAGCAATGGGAGGTTCAATCGGGTACGCAATTTATACTTTTTGCAAAATGCCCTCTGAAAAGCAGTTGAACAAGGTCAGAGAGTGGCTCTTGTACGCAGTCACGACAGCGGAAAAGGAACTGGGGGCAGGAACAGGAAAAATCAAGCTGCGGTATGTATACGACATGTTCGTGGCGAGGTTTGACTGGCTTGCAAAGGTCATCACGTTCGACATGTTCAGCATGATGGTGGACGATGCTCTTGAGCAGATGAAAGAAATGCTTGAGGAGAATGAGGCAGCACAGAAATTTGTGGCGGGTGATGTAAATGGTTAGGGTCGCAGATTTCTTGATGGCGAACATCCGGACAATCGGGTTGATTTACGTCATCGGTGCGATGATTGTGTTCCTCGTCGTGTTTCTGTTTTTCAAGTACATTGAAAAGGCAGAGGACGGGGAACAGGAACTTGCAAGATATGACGACACAGAGGAACTCAAGAAGTGGATGCAGAACGCAGTTGCGTTCATTATCGGGTTATTATGTGCGGTCTTGTGGGTGCTGATTCCGGTCATCATTTTCGGGGTGTGGGTGTATTACCTCATAACGGAGAAATTTCCGGAACTGGCAGGAAAACTCAAGGGCGACGATGACGAGAGAGAAATGGAGGAATAAGCATGAGTATTTCAAATTGCGGACACGACGAAAGAAATAAATACAGCGGAGGAAAAGCGGGAGACCAGACCGGAACAGAATGGCAGGTCATAAACTGGTACAATCGCCCGTGGAAATGCGTCCTCCGGCATCCGGACGCAAAGGTTCGGAAAATGATTGCTGACATGGCAAAGGCAGCAGCAAAGAACAATCTTGTCGGCTATGACCAGTCGCAGCGGTACACATTTTGGGAGCACTTAAAGGCGAGCAATTACAAGCCGGAAAATATCACGGTTGCGTGTGAGGCTGATTGCAGTTCCGGAGTGGCAGCGATTGTCAAAGGTGCAGGGTACAGACTGGGGATTCAGAAGTTGAAAGACGTGAGCATCTATCTCTATACCGGAAATATGCGGGCAGGTCTCAAGGCAGCAGGGTTCGAGGTGCTCACAGCGAGCAAATATCTGACATCGGATGCGTACTTGCTTGAGGGCGACATCATTCTGAATGATTCTCACCATGTGGCGACGAATCTGACAGACGGTTCAAAAATTTCCGGTGTAAAAGAACCGGAAGTTGAGGCAAAAGTCAAAGTGGACTATGCACGGGGATTTGACAAATCGCTTGCGGGCAAGTATAAAATTACCGCATCGGATTTCCTTGCATTAAGAGCCGGAGCAGGAACGGAAAAAACGCTGCTTGTAAAAATGAAACCTAACGAGATGGTGCAGTGTTGGGGATATTACACGGACGTTTCCGGAGTGGACTGGTTATATATCGAATACAAGGGCGTTGTCGGATTTGCGTCAAGCAAGTATCTCAAAAAACAGTAGGAGGACAAGAGCATGTTATATTATTTCGGAAAAGGAAAAGAGTTCAAGAAAGAGGAGTGTAAGGAATATAAGACACTGGACGGGGCGAGAAAAGCGTTCGACAAGGCGGTGGCAGCGGGAACAGAGGCGACCGTGTGGGATGAAAACGGTGTTGTCGTTATCGGGATGACGGAGAATGTTCCGGAGGGGGCATTGCAGACCAATCCGGACGGGAGCGTCAACGCATACGACGCAGACGGAAACAAGGTCGGCACGGTGGACGCAGCAACCGTCGCAGCAGTGACGGGGAACACCGGAGCAGGCGACGGGCAGCAGGACAACGCAGGAACGTCCACAGGCGACGCAGGAGCAGCCACAGGCAGCGGAAACGATGACGGGCGGGGGAATATGCCACCCGAACAGGGAAACGGGCAGAATGGGGCAAATACGCAGCCACAGCAGGGAACGGACACCGGAGCGGGCGACGGGCAGCAGGACAACACAGGAGCGTCCGGAGACGGTGACAGCGGGCAGCAAGGGAATGTGTCGGAATCTGACACGGTCATTGTTCCGCAGGGTACAATGAAAGTGACGGTCATTTGTGACGGAACGCTCAACCTGCGACGCTCTCCGCACTGGGGAAACACGAACGTCTGCGGACGTGCCTCAAGAGGTCAGTCGTACTATGTGAAAGAAATTCACACGGTAGAAGGAAAGAAGATGGTCAGAACAATCGACGACCTCTATTTGTCTGGAGCATCCGAACACGTTCAGTTCGAGCAGCTTTAAAAATCCGGAAAAGGTGATACACAATTCATGATTCCGGTGTATAATAAAATAACAGGGGAATACATGAAAACTTTTCGGTAATAAACGGGTAACTAACAAAAGGCTTGAAAATGCCCGAAAATAAGGGTTTGAAACTATGCAAGCGATAATCTACAGCTTAATAATGCTAAAAAAGCCCGGAAATACGCCATTT
>ERZ1026916.218-NODE-218-length-40230-cov-6.800846_pt1 | contig 40230 bp, 40 predicted proteins | sample MGYA00519465_ERZ1026916 | MGnify/ENA primary metagenome ERZ1026916 (study PRJEB26926, sample SAMN06164880) | human gut metagenome | biome: ENVO:00009003; feature: ENVO:2100002; material: ENVO:00002003 | host: Homo sapiens | place: USA | collected 2012 ... | reverse complement strand
TGCAAAGGTAAGAACTTTAAAGCATATCTTCCAAATATTTTCGGAAGTTTTTTTTCATTTTTTCTCTTTCCTGTATTTTCAAATCCTTTAAACAAGGATAAGAAAAGCAAAACAAGAAAAGTTCTTTTTCTTTGCGAGTCGGACTGCAAAGATAAGGAGAATTATTAATAAGTTCCAAATGTTTTTCGAAAAATATTTTTATCTCTTTTTATTTCTCTGTGTCACCTTCCACACTTCTGTTTCAGTATTTCAATCTTACCACTTTCCTTCTCTTGGAAAGCGGGTGCAAAGGTATAGGTTTTAGCAATACAAGCCAAACATATTTACCATTTTCTTTTAATAAAAATGAAACTTTTTTGTAACTTACCGATTCATAAATGCATTTCGCATGAACAATTTTGAAGAAAGGAAAAAGAGAGAAAATAACTATACATTATATATATACGTGCGCGCGAAGAGCACGAAGAAAGAGAATAAAAACATTTTATAAGCATGCCGGATTGGGTGGTGGCGGTTCTGTCAGTATAGTCGCCGCATCAAAGCAGGGACATTGTTTCACCCACTCTTCCGGCTCTATCTCCCCGTTATGGTTCAGGTCGGGGCTCAGGTCGCGGTGACCGCACAGCCGGGAATAAAAACCACAAAACATTTTGCGATGTTTTCTCAAATCGATTTGCGAGTGTTTTGCAACCGTTAACACAAAACGAAATGTGATTTTTCATTTGTTTTCTGACACTCTTTAAACACCTATCGAAAGGCTTTCAAAAATTCCTCAAATCATCCGGAATATTTATCTTTGTATGAATCTTAGGAGGAATGTGTACTTAATATTTTTAATAAGACATAAGTACTACCAGGACACGGTGGATGCACTGAGAAGTGTATTCAACAGACTGAATCTGGTACTTGTCGGTGAAGCGGCCATTCATTTCAAGGACGCGGAAGCCCGGCGCATCTGCCTTGGTGTATGGGATGCCGACAAGGACGGCTATATAACGGAAGAGGAGGCGGCTGTCCAACGGGCAATCAGTGCCAGCACATTTGCAAACAATACGCGGATTGTCTCATTCAATGAGTTCAAGTGGCTAAATTTCACCACCTCGTCCAATAATCTGTTTACCGGATGTACGTCTTTGCAAAGTATCGAATTGCCGGAAAACAGGAATATCAGATACCAATACTTTTACGGATGCGTCTCTCTGGAAAGATGCATAATAGGCAATGGGTGCGACACTATTTCAAAGCAGGCTTTCTACAATTGTGGGGCGTTGAAAGAAATTTCCATTCCTGACACAGTGACAACTATTGAGTCTGGCGCTTTCGGCGGCACCGGAATTTCGGAATTCGTATATCCGCCCCATGTCACAGCAATTAGCGGATTGGGGGATATGCCACGACTGACCCGTGTGGAAATCGGGGAAAATGCCGTGTCGGTGACCGGTATGGGGAATTGTCCTCTGTTAAAGACCCTGATAATACGAACATCAACACCTCCGTCGACCGATTACTGGACACTGCTCAATGCTCCCCAGATTCCCAACATTTATGTTCCGGACACATCAGTTAGTGCATACAAGACAGCTTCCGGTTGGAGCAAGTGGGCGGCATATATTCGTCCAATAAGTGAAATGGTAGAAAATTAGTAGAACGGCGGAGAAACTTTCTCTCCGCCGTTCTTTTCAGGCTATTCTGGTGGCATTTCCTCTGAAAAGCCCTCCGGCATATCCACTTCTTCGTAGTGTTCCGGGAGTTCCAATAGTGGTTCTACCAATTTGATACCGCAGTATAATTTTCTATTATAATTCACCCTTATACTCTGATAACGGTCGAATTCTACTGGCCAAACTACTCCAACCGTTTGCTGCTTTATATGTATTTACTGCTGTGTCCGGTACATATACTGTGCATGTAGTGCCATTCATCATCCAGAATCCAAATTCCATAGGCGCTTCTGACATCATGACGAATGATTCCAACCCCGTACAATTTTCCCAGCATTTGAACAGGTTGTTTTTGGGAGCATCACCTCTCACTACGTGCCCCCTGATTATCATGATTTTCAAAGAAGTCAAGCCATTGAATACAGACGAACCTATGCCGGTTACACTTTCAGGTAAATCCACCTTCTCAAGTTTTGTACCCATGAATGCTCCTGCCTCTATTTGTGTTACTGTATCAGGAATAGAAATTTCTTTCAATGCAGAACAGCCTGAAAATGAATCTGCCAGAATAAAGGTTATCCCTTTCGGTAGAACAACATTGTTCAGTTTAACGCATCCCTTGAAACAACCAATCGGTATGCTATCTATAGAATGAGGAATTCTAATGCTTTCCAAAGAAGAACAATCCCCGAATATGTCATCGCTTCCGAACGTGGCATTCATCAATCCAAATTCATCGAATGTCTTGATTGACTTGTTTGCTTGGAACCACGCATTGGTAATGGAAATCTGATTCTTTATATACTCTTCACTAATTGCACCAATGTTATCTACATCCAGCTTCTCTTTCAAGATTCTCAATATTTCCGGGTCAGCTATTCTCACGCAAGCGATTCCGTCAATGATGAGATTAAGCCGGTTGAAAATTTCCCTCAGTGCATCCACCGTGTCCTGGTAGTACTTGGAATGCACAGTAATGGTGCCTTCCAGTACCGGTATCGGGTCTTCGCCGGACAGTCCCTCGGCTGACAAGCCGGAGTAGCTGCCGTCGGAGAGGCGGGCGAGCATGTCGAGTGCGTCGGCCGTGTAATACTCCTCATTGAAACCTATTGCGCGGATATGTTTCAGCGCGTGGGCATCACCCTGCGGTTGCTGTGCCTCGATGACGTCAGACAGCAGTTTCATGGGCTGCAGCAAAGGACAGTTCTCCACCCAGAAGTCTGTCACATTCGGGGCACACTGGCCGATGCGCAATCCGTCGGTGGACAGCAGGGGGAAGTTCCTGAAGCCGATGTACTTGTTGTTTGCCGGATACTCGATGACTTCGAGACTGCCGCCTTCCGGAACCTTAATCTGGCTGAGATTGGTTCCGTCCGCATATATCTCACGGATATTCTGGCAGGCGCTCAGGTCAAGAGTACCCTGCAAGGTGGCAATGTTTGACAACAGGACTTTCTGTAGGCTGCCGCAGTCGGCAAGGGTAAGCCCGGTGATGGTGATGATGACGTTTTCGGTCTTGCTGCCCAGGATGAGCTCCGTCAGGCGCCGGCCACGGACCACCATGGTGCCGCTGACGTTCTTCCGGTGCCAGTCGCCGATGGAGAGCAGCCAGCTCGCCGCCTGGATGGCGTTCTGCTGGTCGGCAGAGCCGCCGAGGTCGATGGTCATCCGGCACACTTCACCGGCCTTGGTCCTTGCGCCCTGCACGATGCTGGTACCGTTTGCAATGGCCGGGTACATGTCGAATGCCGGGGTTATCTCGTAATCTATCAGGTCGCCTGCTGCACGCACGATGATGGTGTCCGTTCCGCTGTTTGAAAACAGACCGTAGCTGTATTTCGACATGATGTACATGATGCGCTTCTTCACCCAGGCGGTTTCGGCAGAGCAGAAGTCGCCATGCGATTGGGTGATAGGGTCGGTGTCGTTGGTATAAGAGCCGCTGTTGTAGGCTATCTTGGCTATCTCGTAGCGTTTGGCATCGGCGTTGACCAGCGTGGCCGGGAAATAGTTCTTGATACCGAGATAATACTTCTTGTAGAAGGCATATACCTTGTCATAGGGAGTGCCCGAGGATTGTCCGCACAGGCTTTCCATGGCACTGAGCATCTTCCGCATGCCTGCCGCAATCTCGGCGCTGAATGCCAGTTCGAGCATGTTCCAGAATACGGATGTCTCGCCGTTCCAGATGGGCTGGCCGTTACTGTAAACATCGTGCATCTCGCAGTGGTAGGGCTTGCGGTCCTGACCCTGGTTGTCTATCGGGAAGATGGTGTCGGCATCGTCCAGGCGCCACCGCCACTTGCTGCCGGTAGTGCAGAAGTTATACGGATAGGTGTTCTTCGCCCGCTGGTCGGTTCCGGCCGTAAACTCCACGAAATTATGATGGAATACGGCGTCGCTGATGTCGAAGCAGTCGGGTATGGTAGCCCGGAAAAGCTGCTTCCTCGCATTGACGAACAGTTCATTCAGCTGGTCGGCCGTGAAGGCTGATAAATCACTGCTCAAATACTCTTTGAGCTGTGTCTTAAGGTTAATCTGCCCGGCCCCGATGTCCGAAGGGATGAATTTCCCTTCCGCCGCCTCATAGTAGTACAGATTGTAGAGGTCGGCATCACCGGTCTTGGCAATCCAGTACTCATACCCCGTGCTCCGATATTCCGCAACTGAAGCATTCAGCTCCGCCAGCGTGCCGCCAAACGGACGGATGCGGTTGTTGCAGACATATACGGCGTTATAGGTATCTATCCACCTCTGCGCAGAGAGCGGTTCGGTCTCATCGGCATTCAGCTCTCCGGCATCGAAGTCCCAGCAATTGGTATCATTGTACTGGAAAGCTTCCTCATCCGCATTGTACGCCCAGTATGACTTGCCGCGGTTCCAGGGCACGCGGAACAGTGCCCCCAGCGGTGCGTTGTCCGAGCCCTCTACAGAGAGAAGTTCCGGGAAAGCCTCCGTATCATATCCGAAGCAGAGGTCGTCCCCTTTGTCCGGACCGAAGGTGAACTCACCCATGCAGGTATATACATCCTGCCCTTCCTCGTTGACCGACTTCGAGAAGCCGATGAACGGTTCCTGATAGACGGCCACACGTATCTTCGGGTCGGCAGCCATCGCCTCGTTCTTCATGCCCATCTCCTTGAAGAGGGCATCGTAGGCATCCACGCTGCCTGCCTTGTGGTCCTGCATGGAGCTCGCCCAGTTCTTCTTGGCGGTCAGGCGCCCGGACTTCGGGACGTTGTCGTACATCAGCACACAGTTCTTGTCCGTGGTACCGTCGGCATAGGTCGCGATGGAGGCTATCTTGTTTCCATCAGCGTCCTTCAGCCCTTTCATCTTAAATCTAATATTCCACTCCAGGTATTTTTTGGAAGATGTACCCTGGCCTTCCACCAGCAGATTGGTAAGCGTGAAGTTCCTCTCCGGCTTGTCCTTGAAGAAGACTTCCAGATTACCCGCCACGCCCGAAGGGTTCATCAGGTTCGGGAAAGGCTTGTCTACCACAAACACGTTGTACAGCAGCTTCGTGGCATTGAAGTCGATATTCACACCCTCACCGTCCAGCACGAGGTTGACGTTTTTCTCCGCAAGCTTCTCGTCGGTGGTCACCAGCTGGTTGATATAGTTCTTCTGTACGGCTTCCGAAGGCAATGCACTGTCGTAGACACGCAACCCGTACAGGTAGAGGTTGGCATAATCGCTACCCAGCACAATCTTGCCGTCATTGCGGAAGTAGTCGTTGTTCTCGTAGGCATACTGCCGGTTCTTCTTGCCGTTGATGTAGATGGCCACAATGTTGAACCCTGCATTCCCGTAGGCATCGGGCATCACGACTACTGTCAGGCGGATACGCACACCGTTGTCTATAGGTACGTCCTGCGTCGAGCTCTCCTGCATGGACTGGGAGAAGAAGGATACGTTCTCGCCCGACACGCGCAGGCCTACGTTGTTCTCCGCAATGGTGATGATGTCCTTGCTGGCATCCGAGGGATTCTCCACCTTGAAGTCGATTTCGATGGTCTTGCCCCGGCGGGCGGCTTCCGTGGCGAAGGGGCGGTAGTCTATCACGGCCCTGCTGCGGGCGAATATCTTCAGCGCCTTCACTCCGTCGGCGTCAGCCGCCCATCCGTCGTTGCTCCAGTTCAGGTTGCTCCACTCTACCGGTACGGCCGTCTTGTCCGCCTCGTTGATGACGCTCCTGTAATTCGTCTGCGAGTTGGCACGGGTCCGAGGATTGATATAGAGTGCGGCGCCTGCCGTAGCCGAATAGCCCAGCGAGTTGTTCACCGGCAGGGCAATGGGTTCCGTCAGGGCATCCGTACCGTCCGTCACGCCGACCGTGACGCCGAAGTCGGCATCGTCGTCCGTCTCCACCTCCATCGGGTAGGTGAAGGTGTTCCTTGCGTTCGCCACGATGGCGTCATTCTCGGAACTGTACACCTCCATGCCGTCTCTGGTGATGGAGAACCTGGCCTCGGTCAGTGCGGACGGACCGTCGTAGATGGCGTAGTCGAACACCGTGTTGTCCTGCCAGTTGGTGAGCTGTTCCGCCACATTGTTGACACACATCAGCTTCACCGCTTCTCCGGCAGTGGCGATGCACATGATGTTGACCGATACGGATTTTGTCTGGATGGTATTGTCGGAGTTGGAAAGATAGAAACTCACGTTGTATACGCCCGTCGCTCCCGGATGCTCCAGCAAGTAGATATACGGAGTATCCAGATACACGGCTGTGCCTATCGCCTTGTCGTAGCTCTGGCTGTAGCCGTCGCCGGTGACGGTCAAGTGCAGCGTCTTGTTGATGTTGCCGTTGATTATCATCGGGATGTTGATGTCTCCGGAGAACGCCGTCCACCAGGCGAAGTTCGGGGCGCTGATGCCCAATGACGTGAGTTGCACGTTGTACGTCACCGGTGCGGTGGTCTTGTCGGTATTCTCCCCCTTGATGGAAATCTTCACGCTGTTGCTGCCTGATGACAGCCATTCGGCTATGTCCTGCTTGATGGATACGCCCGAAGAGACTTCCATCTGCTTCACCACGGTGAAGTCGGCATACTTGGCGTTCTTCATCATGATGGTGCACAGGCCGAGTTCTCCGGTAGACTTGTAGGGTTCGTCCAGGCTGTCGCGATACTGCGAGATGAAGGAGAAGTCAAGCACGCACTCCTCGCCGTACTGCGTGGCGAAGCCGAGCGAGGCCATGTTATTCCGGACATATACGCTGTACATGGTTCCGGCGCCTCCGGCCAGTTCGCGCACAATCTGTTCAAGCGTCGCACCGGAAGCGCCGTCGAAGGCTGTGCCTGGGTCGGTACCGATGACAAGCTGCGCATTCCTCACTTCCTGCAGGGCGTTTTTCAAGTTCTGCATCGCCGCCTTGTTCGTCTCGAGGCTGTTGTCATTAACGCACTTGGCGAACTCGTTAATCTTTCCGACAAGCTCGTTCAGTTCCTCGGCCTTGAGGATGTTGCCACGAACGAAGTTTCTGTTTAATTTATCCATAACCTATCCTAATATATCGTTGTCATCAAGCCTGCTTGAGTCCAGTATGAAGTCTACAATCTCAATAACCTTGCCGCCACGCGCGGCAAGGGCGTGCATTATCAGGTTCGTCTCGAGCATGCCCGTGTCGGCCATGTCACTCTCGATACGGCTGATGACCGCATTCGTGGCACCTCCATCGTCACCGGTCACGCGCTTGCTCAAAACGAACCTGATGTAGCCCATGTCACTTGACGTTCAGTTGGTTGATAATTTCACGCTTCACTGCGGCTATGAGCCGGGAGTTCTTGACTACAAGCTCAAGGGCCTTGCTGTATCGTTCAGGAATCTCCACTGCATCCTTTGAATAGTAGATGCTTTTAGCTAAGTCCTCAAAGCCTATGTCCAGCAGGATACTGCCGTTGTACATCATTTCATTGCCGACGGTTTCCGCGGCGTCGAAGGTCTGTCTGCCGCCCTCGAATGAGGTCTGGGCCTCGATTTTTCTAAAATTAATTTTCATCTGATTCTTGCTATATTACTTGTTTTTCATATTTCTACCCAAGTATTTCCACCATCAGAAGTTTTGAATACGCCTGAGTTGGATATCTTAAGGCCATGTCTTCCGGCTACGACATTCATTACATCATAAAAACGTCCGCCGGAGGAATCCTCCACGATGACAGAAATCCCGTCTGCACCGATATCCACATCGTAAGATGCGAATTGTGGTCCTCCTGCATGATTATACTGAATACCCTTAGAAAAATGCAAGCCGGAATTTGAAAGCTTCATTGCCGGAATATCAATCGGATGCCAACCGGAAATATAGGAACCAAGACCTTCGTTAGTTATTTTGATACCCCCGATTGTACCGCTTATGGCTTCAATAGCCCCATTCTCTAATATCTTGAAAAAACTGTTTGCCGTAACAATTCCTTCAAGACGTATCTGGTCGGCACTCACCAGCGCATTGCTCTGGAACCTCCCGTCGGGCAGCTCGGTAACGAAAGCGGCTATATACGATTTCTTTACATAACCATCCGAAGCGGTTTTCTCTGCAAACATCTGCACAAGGTTTGATTCGGTGATGAGCCCCGACTTGTCGATGTTCGTGATATGCCCCGCCGCATCAAAACTCACCTTCTTCGACAGCAGCGAGTTGAAGTCCCCAGTCGTCACAAGTCCGGAGGTACTGATATTCGTAATGTTTCCGGAGCCGTCGAAGTGGATGCCCTCCACCAGTGAGGCAATGGCATCCTTTGTCACCTGGATGGCCGCTGTATTCTCATCCGCCGTACTCTGCGCTCCCCGTGCGGCATAATAGGCATCGTAGGCATCGCTTATCCCTTGATTTGCGAGCCTCGTAGCTTCGGCAATGCCATTTTCCGAATCCGTCACCGCAAGCGTGATGCGCTCTCCCAGGTTCTCGATATAGGCTGTCGTGGCGGTGGAGGAAGGCTGCCAATCGGATATATAGAAGTTTTCCCCGGCTTTTTTTGCGCGAATACAAACAAGGGCATCATTCTTATAAGTTATAGTGCCGTCATTATATGTCGCATTCAACCATATGTCTCCCACATCATAGTCATCAAATGTGGTAGGCTGCGACACGAATGTACGCCGTTTGCTGTCTGCCGTATCTTGCGCTTTGGCAGCATCTTCCAGCGCCTTCAGCGTCAGGTGGTCGGTGATTTCTTCCCAGGCACCCGACTCGAACCGGTAGCCCTGCCCGGTAGCGGTGTTGTAGAACAGGTCCTGGTCGTGCATGGCCTTCAGCTCCGCGGTGGTCCATTCCGAAGCGGGAATGTTACTCAATGTAGGCTCATAGTCATAGAACCACATCGTGTACTCCTTGTCCGTCTGCTGCTTGATAATGTCGAGATTCACCTGCATGTCGTCAAGGGTCTTGTCCATATCCTTACCGGTAGCCTGGTTGATAAACCTGGCAGTAATCTCGCTGAGCACCGTATTGAAGTCAATCAACGGTTCGGGCATCGTGTACGAGTTTATCCCATTGTATATGCGCACATAAGGCCCTCCGGCGGTAACGCTGTCCCATACAATGGCACCCTGTCGGCCCGTGTCCGTCCGGTTGCCGAGCTGCACGATGCTGTCTCCGGCAAGCGGGATGTCGCTGCCCGATGCACAGTCGTCCTTGGAGAGGTCTATGTAGTCGTCTCCCGTACCCGTCACGAGCCGCCAGTAGTAGTGATTGCCCGATTTCAGGTTGAACGTCTCGCAGATGGCCTGGTCATCCTCCTGGAAGGTGTTGTACACGGTACGCCCCTCCGAATCAGTGGTCTTGAAATAGCAGCGCCAGTATGTGCCCTTGTCCTCCACGCGGTTGCAGATGATGCCGCCGCCGGTATTGTACTGCCTGCCCCCGACATAGGTGGACTGCTGCACCTGGATGTCCTCCACGCTCAGCTTCTTCCGGATGTCCACAAAGTCGATGTCGAGATGGTAGTTGCCGTCCGCGTCCCGGTAGATGCCGAAACCTGAGCCTCCGGTTGAGAAGTTCTCCGACACGAGGTCTTTCAGCAGCATGATTTCGTTCAGCGTGGCCGTGCCCTTCACGTTGATGCCCTCGATGAAGGTCATCAGCTTCTGGATGGTTTCGGCGATGTCCTTGCGCACGTAGCGGTCGTCGTTGTCGTTCTTGCTGCCTATGGGGTCAAGCTTGAAGTGCCTCTTCCCGTCGGTCTCCGGTATGCTGTCGTCCTTCGACAGCTTGTAGACGGCACCCCCGTTCTCAAGGGTCGACACGAGCTGTCCCGCATAGGGGAAATAGGCTTCGGCGTCAGTGTTCCTCGCGTATACGCGTGCGTCCTCTATGGTATCGAATACAGACGAGCTGTCGATAGGCCGGTACGTTGTCCTCTTGTATTGCAGCGCGAAGCTGCTTCCGTTTATCTTTACCATGTCAACTCGTTTTGAATGTGAATGTATCGGCATCGTTCGTGCCGTCGGTCCGTATCACCCACATGCGATAGCCCTTGGCCGTGCTGCCGTTGGCGCCCTCCACGGAGATGGGGGTGGGGCCGCTGCACACTCCGGCGTCTTCGATGAAGTTGCCGGGATATGCGGTCAGGGTGAGCTCGCTTACGGTTCCCTCAGGTATGCAGATTACGATTGTCTTCCACCGGCCGACACTGAACTTGTAGCTGCCGGCCCCGGTGTACATCCCGCTGCTGCCGAGCGACCGTACCTGGGCCGATGTGGCAGGCACAGAGTCCACAACCCCGGCAAACCACTTGCGTCGCACGTTCACGCTGATCGTATTGTTCAGTGTTGTTTCCGGTATTGACTTGTCCTCACTTTCCGCATACACAACAGTGGCCTTGTAGGTTTCATTCTGCGTATAGTTACCAGTCAGATTGCGTACAGCTGTCTGCACGCCGTTATTTTCAGCGGAAAATTCAAGTTTGTTCTTCTCGTCGTTGTCATAGTACGCCTTTGTCATTGCGCCGTTGCCGTTGCGGGTAGCCGTGTAGGTAATACTCCCTTTTGTCGAGCCATACTCCACATCGTTAGCCGTAGATAAACGGCCGTCAAGCGTGGCGGGTACGGGCTTAAACAGCAATGCCTTGACAAACTGCGTAAAGGTCATGCCTTTAGGTAATTTCTGCCCTTTATCTATGTGCCCGGTCTTGTCTGCATTCGATGTTACATCCGTTTCCAGTGCGGCACTGCCGGATGCCACAATAGTGTCTCCACCCGATATCACCGAACCCGATGAACCGGAAGAACCGGATGCACCCAGTTCGCGAAGCCGCTTGCTGCGCGGGCGGGCTTCCCGCCTGACTACCGACGATATATATTTCTTATCCATATTCAATGCCCCTCCTTTATTCTTTATCCGATTTATATTCGTCCGGACGAAGCTCCACTATTTCGAGCTCGCTTTCGTCCGATATTGTATCCTGCACGTCGGTCAGGCAGATGAACCGCTTGCTTTCCTGGCAGGCCTCCGTATAGGCTGTCAGGTCTGTATCCAAGATGTGAGCTGTACCGGCCAGCAGGGTTCTGCGATCTGCGTATTGGCTGTAGAGTGTACCGATGAGCAACTGTTCCGCCTGCGTTGTCCGTCCGGCACGGGTCAGTTCTTTCAGCTGGCAGCTGTCGCTGGTGCGGAAGTATACGCCTTTGGCTGTAGGATTTATCTCAGTCATCGTGCCGCATATCGTATCCAGTTTGATGTCCTCTTTGGCTGCCTCATTGATGATGCCGGTATATTCGATATCTTCACTTTTCGCATCACTATAGACAACATTCTTACGTACAATTTCAATTTGAGGAGCTTTATATAACATCCATCGTATTTTATCATACCAATCACTGCTGACATCGGTATTTGTACTTTTAGTCCATTCGACAATTTTGATTCCGACATAAATGCAAACCTCTATATAACCTCCATTTGCAGGATAAGGTATATATTGCCCATCTTCCATTTTTTTGAAGGAATCGAACATTTCATTATGAGTATATCCTACACAGTGACGATTCTTTTTCCAGCCAAGAACTCCCGACGAAAAATGTCGATCCTCAGGGTCGTACCACTCCAGTAAACAGCTTTTATAGGTGGCAGCGCCATTTTTCCATTCTCCAGCAGTCCAATACAAGGTGGGCTTGATATCTGTATGACCCATCACGGCTGCATTGGAGTAATGCATCAGCGCATTTCCATCCTCATTGTACAAGGTGACGGTAGCAGGTACTGTAACGAAGTTAAACTTGTCTTTCATATCGTTATAGTTCCCTTTCTCATTTCCATCATTGGCATCTGTAAAAGGATTGTAACGGGCATCTATCAACATCTCCATACTTAGGCGAAGATAATATCTGCTTCTTTCCGCTTCTTCCAGTTTCGGGATGAATACCCGGTGAGTTTTCATCAGTACGGTTTCCTGGTTGGATGTTTGCGGAAGTAGTTTCCGCTTCGGAAATCCGCTTGTCAAAGCGCCATGCCCGCCGGTATAGAAACTGAAAGCGACACCGGATGATTCCTGTCCTCCCATCAAAGGCTGGATATGAAAATACTTTGCCGGCCCATATTTTTCGGCAAGTCCGCTACCCTTATCGCTAAGGAAGATGGTGAACGAAAGCAGAGAGTAATCCCATTCGTATCCTATCTTGTGATCATCCAAATAGTCAGGGTAATAGGAATAGTACTCACCCCCCGATGGCTTATCACTTGTCAGGTTCGTCATGCTTTCCGAATATACATCCTCATATACCACCTCCTTATCCAGCAATTTCGCATCCGAATAAGGAGAGAAAGTGATCTGAGCATTATTCGTCACTTTATCCACCCCCATCGTCTGATTGTCCCTGCTCCAAACAGCTTCCTGAGCCGGAGCATTCAGATAAAGTCCGTTCAAGTCGTATATCCAAATTTTCCCGTTCCGTTGCACCATGCGGAGCGACAGCGGCTGCAGCATTCCTTCCACTACATCTTTCAACGTTGAAGCTTCACCGTCTTCATCGTAGAAGTTATCACTGCGGACACTGATTTTATCCAGTGTGGCCCGGACGTTTCCTGCCAGGAAGGTAGTCAGATAATCCTGGTTCAGACCTCCATAATTGATTCGGCTGCGTTGGAGGGCATGCAGCAAAATACCTTCCAAGGTCTGCATCCCGGACAGATTATACTTCAGCCTGTCCAGTATACCGAAGTCGCTGAAGGTCAGTACCACCTCATATTCTTTTCCGTAAGCGTATGGTTCCTCGTAGAACTCCGGGTCCAGCGTACCGCTCCAATAGAGCAGCCCGTTCCGCAGCACATCCAGGCGGATGCTGCCGGGGGCGATGGTATATAAATCCTCGTAGGTGCGGTCGCCGGGACTGGTTACGGTCAGTGTGGCGGTACTGCCGCATATCACTTCGTGCTTGTCCGTATGCTTCCACTCTATCACCAACGGTTCGTCGGCCGGGAAGTTGAGGACGCCGACGGCAGGATATGCCCCGTCTGCTTCCTGACTGATGCCCACCTCCCACACCACATTTTTGCGGCTGAGGTATTTGCCTGAATATCGTAGGTATTGTGCCATTTTAATCGCTGTTTAAATATCGTTTGAATAAGGTTTGAATCAGCTTCTCCTGCTCAGGTTTGTTTCCCGTTCCAGTATTCCCGTCAGCGCACGTCCGTCTATGCGGAACCTTACGTCGCCGGACATGCCTCCCGGTCCTGCCGGTTGTATCAGTTGCCTGAGCCGGTTGAGCGGAGCCACTACTTCCGGGTTGTTGCTTGCTCCGGCATACTCACCGAAGAGTCCCAAGGTAGGGCCGTAGGCGATGCCTCCGTTGGCAAACTTGGGCAGACTGGTCAATGCAGCCAGCACACTTGCCACGGCTGCAACAGCCATTATCGGGCCTACAAACGGAATACTTGCCACGGACGATGCCGCACCGGTAGCAGCTGCGGCTGTGTTGGCCGTAGACAGTGCCGCCAGTTGTGGCAATGCCTGCGCGATGGCGTTCAGCAGGTTGCCGGTCCAGTCCAGCCAGGCACCGGCTTGTCCGCCGATCACCTCTCCCAGCGAACCCATCGCATTGCCCATCGCTCCCATCGAGCCGATGGCCTCGGCATTCTTTTCCCTTGCCTTGTCTACGGCAGCATTCCAGGCATCCATGCCTTCCAGAGGTTTCTCCAGGTCCAACTTAGGCGCCTCCAATTTCAAGTCTTTCAAGCCGCCTTCTTCCTGCGTAAGACTAATGGAGGATTGCATGCTTCTTTTAATCGGGGCATCCGATATTACTCCCTCTTCCGTAGGTTTCAGCGTGTAGCGTGCCTCAAAGTCGGCATGTTTCAGGCGATACCTGATATTCTCTATCAAGTCTTCCAGTGCCACTATATCAGGCGTAAACGTCAGTTGCTCTTCTATCGGGGCTTTCTTCTGGCGTTCCTTCAATTCATTCAGTTTCTTCTCCAGTGCTTCCAGGCTTCCGGGAGCAACGGGGATATCGGCCTTGGCAGTTCCTTTTCCGCTTCCATTCCCACCTCCGAGCCCCGTCATCTTGCCCAGTGCATCTTTGCGGGCTTTGAGCTCCTTGTTATAAGCGGAGAGGCGGTTTATCTCCGCTGTTTCTGTGGGAGCAAGGCTTTTCAGTTTGCTTTCAGTGGATTCAATTTCTTTGCCCAGTTCGTCGTAACTCATGGTGGCTACGTCTGTTTTCCGGGAGGTGTTTTGCAGCGCAGACATGCCTTCGGTCATTTTCTGCATGCATTCTTCGAAACTTTTGCCCAGGTTGTGGTTCTCTATCACCAGGCGAGTTTCCTGGCGGCGAAGTTCCATGTATTCGTCTGTGTTCACCTGGCGCTTTTCCCACTTTATAGTCTTGTTACCGGCAGCGTCCAGACCGGAAGTCAACACCCGTTTGGTAGTAGTGTCTCCTCCGCTATCTATCAGCGCCTGCTTCTGCTTGCGCACCGCCTCCAGCTGCATTTCCTTCTCCGCCTTCTGCGATGCCAGCACTTTGGCCTGAGCCTCGTAGCCTATCGCCTTGCAATAGTCCGCACTCTTGCGGATCAATACGTCGTACCACTCGGCGGCACTCTTATGGTAGCCCAGCGCATCACCGTATTTTTGATTCAGTTCCTGCACCTTGCCCGATTCGTCGCCATGCCCTTTGATCAGTTTGGCCAGGGAGGATATCTCCATGTCTATCTCGCCCTTCAGTTGGGAAACAGAACTCTTGTAGGCATCCGCACTGTCTTTCAGTAAGTCTTGCTTTTCGGCTGTTTCTTTGGTCGTACTGTTATATGAAGAAAACAAGGAAATCAGTCCTTGTACCGCCAGATATATTCCGCCGGTTATAGTTGCATAGAGTGCGATGGTAGCTATGCGCAACGCATTTGTGCTGACGGTTGCCGTTCCATTGGCAATGGCAAGCGCCCTCATTGCAATAGTCTGCACCCGAGTGTGCATAGTTGCCAGGGCAGTGGCCGCCGCCGTACCTTTCAGTGCAATCGTCACGGACCGGAGGGAGGAGTAGAGGCGTACAAGGCCGGTGACGGCAGTGGTGGTTTGCGCCATGGCGGTAATGACACGCATGGCAGGTTGTACCATCGCACCGAACTGTTCCTTGATATCCCCCAGCGTATTCTCCAGTTGTTTCTGTTTACCGGCATCCGTCCTTGCCAGTTCGGCATTCATCTCGCCTACATTGTCGCGGATGACTTGGGCCAGCATGGCAGCACGTTCCGATTCGGTGCCATATTGCAGTACTTTCTTCTGTGCCTCCGTAAAGGTGACGCCCACCCGTTGCAATACGTCTACCTGCCCCTGCATGGCCTTGCCCATCATGTTGCCGATTCCTACGGCATCCTGGTTGGTGGCATTCAGCCCCTTCTGCTGGGCAAGCAAATTATTCATGGCGGGAATAAGCGAATCAAGGCTCGCTTTCTCGTTCAAGAAAGTGGCCATTTGCTGGGCACCGCTCAGTTGTACCTCATCGCCTATTACTCCCAATGCCTGCTGGGCAGAAGCCAGGTCTTTAATACTTTGTATCTCTTCGTCAGTGGCAGACATGCGTTGCCGCATCACGGTCTGAAGTTGCGTCTCCGCAACGAGCTGTACCTGGTAAGCATCGGTCAGTTCCTTGCATACACCGAACAGCTGCTGTATCGATTGGCCAAGCATATCAGCCGCCTGTGCCGCCTGCGCCCAATCGACGATACTGCGTTGCGCCTTTGAAACCTCCTCAGTAACCTGTTGCACTCCTTTTCGTAAGTGCTCCGTATTCACACCCACCGTCTTGATGACCGAGGATGCTTCGTCCTTCATCCGTATGGAAAAATCCAAATAATTATCTGCCATATCAAAAAATAATGTTACCTTTGTAAACAATCAAATCAATAAGCCATGTCCGAACTTATTCAATCCCTGTTGAAGTTGCCTCCTTATTTGCTGGCACTTTATATCATTAGCGCTGCTTTTGTGGTCATATTTGCCATCTTGCTGTTTGTACCCCGGAGGAATAGGATATGATGCTGGCTGACTCTACATCCCCGCCTTCCTCTTCAGTTCCTCAAACCGTTCCCTCGTACTTTCCTCCGCCGATGCCGTAGCTTTCCGCTCCGCATCCCACTCGAACCTGCACACATCCGTCACCTTCAACGCTTTTTTACTGTAAGGTTGCAGCACGCAGCACGCCAGGAACCGGGTACGTTCCCAAGGTTCGCGCATCCGCGTCTGCTCCCAACTTTTATAAATGCAGAAGAACTCGTGGGGAGTACAATGGCAGAATTCCATCAGGCTCATCCCTATACTCCCCACGGCTATACCCGTCAGTTCTTCGATGCTTGCGGAGCCGTCTTCTTTTTTTTTGAGTCTCCGGCATCCTGCTGCATGGTCTCCACAAAGTCGGTCAGCTTGTCCATCTCCAGGCCGTCGGCAAATTTGTCGAGGTCCAGATCGAACGGTACATTGTCCGCATTGCAGGCACTTGCTACACAACAGAAGAGGAAGACCACCATCAGGCTTGCTTCCGTAGTCATCTCGCTCACTTCCATGCCCGTTTCCTGCTTGAAGCGGCGCATAGCCCCCATGGTCATGCGCATGGGGTACTCCTTACCATATACTTGAATCTTCTTCATAGCATTATCCTTGTACGGTACCGTCTACTTTCGCTTCGTCAATGGTCACCACTCCGGTGTTATCGAAGGTAGCGTTGTAAGTTGTATCATCGCCTGCGGGAGCAGCTTCTTCCAGGGAAGAGATGATAAAGTTGCCACTCATATAGGGAGCAGCATCACTGCCGCGGACAAAGCCTTTCAGCTCTACGGAGCCGCCTACTTTCCACTTGGCAAGCAGTTCCTTCATGCCGTTTTCCTCTTCACCATAGAAGCGGAGACCTTCACACTTCACCTGGACACTGAGCCCCGTCACGGTCTTTTCCTTGAACAATCCGGCATTGGCTGCCGATTCTGCCGAAGCGGGTTTCACCGCACGGTCTTTCGTTTCACTGTTATAAGTTGTGGTGTGACTCGTACAGTGTCCGCACGCTTTACCGCCAATGCTCATCAGCAGGTCACTACCGTTTACATATCCTTGATTTGCCATAAATTCTATTGATTTTTGATTTACGATTTATGATTTATTCAGGCGCTGTTTAAAGAGCCTGTAAACGATGATTAAAGAGAGGGCAATTAGCAGTAACCTACCTGCCCAAATCTGAAACCACTGCCAGCCGGTAGGCTCATGTACCACCTGCGGAGGAGGTTCTTCCACTTCCTCACCGGTTTCATTTCTTATGCGCGTAATTTCTTCCCGGAGAGCGATCACTTCACGCGCCAGGCTGTCGCAGGAAGAAGTGAACGTTAAGGTATCACCGTGTCCGCGTACCACGCTTGCCGTGGCCTGCCCGCTCCGTGCACTATATCCCGCGCCTTCCGGCAGCACGGCCAGTTGGCTCATCGGCAAGGTCATCCGCGCTTCGCTTGCCGGTACCGGCAGAAAGGTCAGAACGGATTGTCTTACGCTTTGCAGGCTGTCGAGGACGGTACTCTTCACCACTCTTGTCGGACTTTTGCAGCTCATCGCGCACAGGGCAATTAGCAGAAAAACGACAATTGTTAGCCTTTTCAACGACACGCCTGAGTTTGGCGAGTTCTTTTCTGATTGCATTAATTTCTTGTTTTAAAGGTTCCACGATATCATCCATCAGAATTTGCATCGCCTTCTGAACGTTGTCCAGTTCGCTACTACGGGTATTTACCTTCGCTGCCTGTACTTCTTCCTTCAGCTTTTCTACCTCCTGGATGTATTTCCGTCTGTCTATGTACATCTTGAATCCTCCGGCTCCTATGGCAACCGTAAGGATACCACATATCAGCTTCAAGATTTCAAGTGTATCCATTTTTATTCCTCCTGTTTAGAGTAAGTTCCAACCGGCTTCCACATCTGCCGTCACAGCCGGAACACCATTCTCTACCAGAGAGACGGCTGCCGCAAAAGCGCACATGGTTGCTTTATCATTCACATCAGGCACATAGCTGTCAGGTACCTGCATTTCCGTGCACACCCGCCGGATATAACCCGATGTATTATTCTCCACGGGCGGCGCCCATCGGTTGATGAAGTCCGCCATCGTCCGGCAACCGTTCATCCTGCGATAGTTCTGTAACAGCTTGATGAGAGCTCGGTAACCGTAGGCCATCGTTTTGAACTGACAGAATGAACGGTCCTGCGACGGGCGTACCTCCCCCTGCCACAAAGTACGTGACAGGCGGATGTTTCCCGGATTATTGTTCCTCAGTCCTCTGGTCATCTTTCTGCTCCGTTTCTTTCTGTTCAGGTACCTCAACCGCTTTCTCTTCCTTAGCGGCTTTCGGGGCTTCGGGTGCCTTGGTCTCGGGTTTCTTGGCAGGTTCCGGCTCCTTGATTCCGGCAAGCTTGCGGCTTACCAAATCATCCGCACGTTCCTGGTCTACCTGCAACTCCGTACCTACCGGATATTGCGTCTTGTGGTCGTACTTGTCCTGGAAGGATTCGAGGACAATCACTGTAACTTTGTCTTTCTTTGCCATAGCTGCACCTCCTTACCCTTCTGTTACAAATTTGAATGCACCGTCGGCGCGCCAGTCCAGTGCGATGAACTCCTCACCGAAGCCGATCTGCGTGTCCGCCTTCATCAGCATCTTGAAGAAGTAGAGTTCGCTGGCATTCGCCCACTTGTCAATCTGAATGACGTTTTCGTCATCCTGCAGGTTGACAGCTGCGAAAAGGTTGCCGTTCATGCCGCTGTCGCAGATGGTGGCTACTATCAGTCCTTCGGGCCACTGGGTCAGCACCTCGAACGGGATGCCTTTGTAGCGTTCCTGGTTGATGTCCGTAGGAGCCGTGCCTTTGTTGGCAAGCTGCGTCAGTTCGTCGTCGTAGGTGTCGAAGTCCGTCACGCTCATGAGGATGCGCAGGTTGGGGTTGTTACGCATGGTTACGGGAATCACTGCGCGCAGTTCCTTCAGGCGTGCCAGCATGGTGGTGCCCACGGTCTTTACCTTTACCACGTCCTCATCCTTGGCGGCCTGCGTCAGTATGCCGTCCATCAGCAGCATATCGTCCGAGCCGTCCTCGTACTTGCCGTTGATGTACTGGTAGCCCAGTTCGTGTCCCACTTGTTTCAGCAGCTCGCTCAGCAGGAGGCTTTGGATATTAGCCGGAAGCTGACGGAACACAAGGTCGCCCGTCGGCTGGAAAGGTCGCCAGATGTGCTCGAAGGCACGCGGGTTGAAGAGCGTAAACGCCATCATGTCCTTGGGCGTCAGTTTCCGTTCGCTGTAGGTGAAGTCGCCTTTGCTGTCCGATTTTGTCGGGTCTTCCTTGCGCTTCTGAAGCATTCTGCCCGTCTTCACACGCGGAATGCTGATAGCGCTGTTCACACCCGGAATCACCATGATAAGCCCTTTATTCACCAGTTCGTTGCCGGTAGTGGCAAGGGTGAGCACGTGTTCCAGTACTTCGCCACCGTAGTTGGTGGTATTCAATCCTTGAATTGCCATTGTCTTTTAATTCTTTAATTGTTAATTATTAATTTGCGCCTCGGCGCACTACATTTTCACTTTCTGCCGTCCGCGTATCTGCGGAGCACTGCCTGCACTGCGCACGCTGCTGCCTACGTTCTTTCCGAAGTAGGACGAACCGCCCAGTTTGGCGTTTTTGGGATTCTTAATCGGTACCATGTCAATGAAGAATTAAGAATGAATATTGAAGAATTACGGGCGGCGGTTGGCTTCGCGTATTTCTCGTTGTCTTTTCTCCCAGGGACTTTCAGCAGTGCCGCCACCGGCAGGTGCTTCCAGTCTGTCCTTCAACAGCTTCTTCGGCTTCAGAGCCTTCAAGGCACTCATGCCGTTCTTGAAGTCGGCTTTCAGGATGTTCTTGTAGGTGTCCTTCTGGTCGGCACCTATGCGGCCGTCGGTCACGGCATCCGTCACGGCGGTTTCAATGCGCTCTTCCTCCTGCTTTTGCAGCTGCTCTTTCAGTTCGCCGTTCTCTTTCTCCAGGTCGTCGGCCTTGTCCGCGCGCCGGGCAGTCTCGCCGAGCATGGCCATCACCGCCGTTTCGTCGGCGCAGTTGGCAAAGCGGGGAATTTTCTTAAAGTCTTCCAATTTCATTTTATCAGGGTTTTGTGGCTGTTGCTCCAGCTCCAGCCGGTTAGTAAATATGCGGTATATGTCGTCCGTGGTACTTTCGTCGGGCACAGCTTCCACGTCGTAGACGGCGTCTATCAGCCCCAGCCGCAAGGCTTCGTCGGCTTTCAGCCAGTGGTCGCTGCCGTCAAAATAAGCGGCTTTCACTTCTTCCTTGTCCTTGCCGCAGCGCCCGCCGATGATTTCGGCGATGGTGTCTTCCAGGCTCTCGATGGTGGAGATCATATCCTGCAAGTCCTTCTTATTGCCGTAGCAGCCGCCACTGACGTTGTGCAACATCATGCGGGCATAGCGGCTCATCTCCACGCGTTTGCCGCAGAGGGCAATGACACCGGCTATGCTGGCGGCGATGCCGTCTATATAGATGGTGACATTGCTCCGGCACTGGCGGATGGCGTTGAAGATGGCGATGCCGGGGTAAACGTCACCGCCGATGGAGTTGATACGGATATTCAGGTTCTCATAGCCCGCGTCCAGGTACATCAGTTCGTTCACGATGTCGCGGCTGGCTATCTTGCCCTCACCGCCTTCGTCGCTGACTTCTCCATAGAGCAGCAGGCAAGCGGTCTTTTCGTTTAATATGGATTTAAAAACAGTCATGCGTTTCCGATTATTTGCGGCAAAGCTATGTCTATAAGGATAACCGCACAAAAAAGTGTGTAACGGTTACGAGCAGGTATGTAAACCTTGCGGCATAGTTTGTAACCGCTCCGCGCTTTTTTCCTCTTCCCGTCCGGAGTAATGACCTTTGCGTAAACTCTAATTACAGAATTATGGCAGATTTAACCGCACAACAGAAAAAGGACTATGCCCGCACACTCTACCTGAAGGACAATCTTACCCAGCAGGAAATAGCGGACAAAGTGGGTGTATCGCGAAAGACCGTCAACCGGTGGGTGACAGTGGAAAAATGGGAAGAGATGAGGGTCGGCATGACGCTTACCAAAGAGCAGCAGGTGGCCAGCCTTCACCGGCAGGTGGCGGAGATCAACCGTATCATCAGCCAGCGGGAAGAAGGAAAACGCTATGCCACCGCGGCCGAGGCCGACACGCTGAACAAGCTGGCAACAGCCATCAAGAAGATGGAAACCGACGTAGGCATTGCCGATATCATCAGCGTAGGCATGAAGTTCATCAACTGGCTGCGTCCGTTCGATCTGGACAAGAGTAAAGAGTTCCTTCGGTTGTGGGATGCTTTTATAAAGGATAGCCTGTAACTAATTAAGAATGAAAAATTAAAAGTTATGGGAACACAGAATCAAAGGGACAGGGACGCGCTCCGCGAATGGGCGGTGTTCTATGAAGCCGGGCTTCGCCGCCAAAACTCGGATGTGAACCTGACGCAGGCACAGATAGCCAAAGACCGCGCGCGCCTGGAAGCCGACCCGATAGAATGGATAAAGTTCTTCTTCCCGGATTATTGCAAGTTTGAGTTTGCCGACTTCCAGATAAAGGCCATCCGTCGCTGCATCAAGCACGAAGAATGGTTTGAGGTGCTTTCCTGGGCGCGGGGGCTGGCAAAGAGTACCACGGTGATGTTCATCGTGATGTACCTGGCACTGACAAAGAAGAAGTGCAATGTGATGATGGCGTCTGCCACACAAGACAGTGCTACCCGCTTGCTCGACCCGTATAAGAAGCAGTTTGAAGAGAATGCCCTGATACGCGCCTACTACGGTGTACAAGTCAACCTTGGTAACTGGTGCGCCGAAGAGTTTGTAGCCAAGTGTGGATGTTCGTTCCGTGCCGTGGGTGCCGGTAATGCACCACGTGGTAGCCGCAATGGTGCCATTCGTCCGGACGTACTACTGGTGGATGACTTCGATACCGACGAATCGGTCCGCAACCCGGATACGGTTCAGAAGAATTGGGAGTGGTGGGAAAAGGCACTGTACGGTACGCGAGACACTGCCATAAAAACACTGATCATATTCTGCGGGAATATCATTGCCCGCGACTGCTGTGTGGTAAGGGCGGGAGAAGCGGCCGACCATTGGGATATAGTGAACATCCGGGACAAGGAAGGACGAAGCACCTGGCCATCCAAGAATACGGAAGAGAATATCGATACGGCACTTTCCAAAATCAGTACCGCCGCCCAGCAGACGGAGTATTTCAACAATCCCGTCACTGAAGGCGAAGTATTTAAGGAACTGACTTACGGCAAAGTGCCCGCCCTGAACAAGTTCGATTTCCTGGTCATCTACGGCGACCCCGCACCCGGCGAGAACAAGAGCAAGAACAGCAGCACCAAAAGCTGCATCCTGATGGGACAGCTGAAACAGAAGGTCTATATTATCAATGTCCGCCTGGACCGTGGACTGAACTCGGACTTCATCGACTGGTATGTACAACTGCTGGAATATGTAGACGGAAAGACATCGGTGTACTGCTACATGGAGAACAACAAACTGCAGGACCCTTTTTTTCAGCAAGTATTCAAACCGTTGGTCGGTAAGGTGCGCCGGGAACGGAACGTGCAACTTTACATCCATCCCGACGAAGAACGAAAGACCGAAAAAGGTACCCGTATCGAAGCCAACCTGGAACCGCTGAACCGGGAAGGGAACCTCATCTTCAATGAAGCTGAAAAGGACAATCCGCACATGAAGCGACTGGATGACCAGTTCCGGCTTTTCACCCTGCGGATGAAGTTCCCCGCCGACGGCCCCGACTGTGTGGAAGGCGGCCTGCGCATCCTCAAGAAGAAAGTACAGCAACTCAAACCGATTACCGTGGCGCGTCACAACGCCCGGAACAATCCTAAAAGATTATAGCCATGAGTAAATTCATCAATCCCGAAGACTACGACGCCAGTATCCACCGCGAGATACTGGGCTCCCTGACCCGCGATGACGAAAGTATCGTCGAAATCTGCGAAGACCGTGCCATCGCTGAGATGCGCGGCTATCTCAGTGCTCGCTACGATGTAGATGCCATCTTCTCCGCCGAAGGAGATGCACGCAACCAGCTTGTCCTGATGATGGCAATCGATATCGCAGTATACCATATATTCAGTATTCATAATCCGCAGAAGATGTCGCAGATACGGAAAGACCGCTATGAGCGTGCCGTGGAATGGCTGAAGCAGGTGGCGGCATTCAAGATCACCATCGACGGTGCTCCCAAGCTGCCGGAAGAAGAGCAGAAACAGAATAGCCCCTGGCTGATGAGTAGTAACCCTAAACGTACGAACCATTTATGAAAAGAATAAATTTCCCGGCATTTTGGAACAAAGCATCCAAAATCAAACAGCGCATCACCGAAGGCAGCAACGTCACCCGCCAGGGCGCCACCATCATACTGACGCAACCCCAACGCTTCGGCATCGGGCTGGACGACTACATGCGGGGCATCCGAAGCGCCGAGAATGTGGACTTCACACAGCGGGTTCAGATTTACGACATCTACAGTGAGAGTCTGATGGACCCGCACCTGTTTTCTGTCATCCAAAAGCGGAAGAGCGGTGTGCTTGGCAGGAAAATAGAGTTCAGGCGCAACGGCGTGGCCGATGATAAAGTAAACGAGCAGATTTCCTCGCCCTGGTTCCTACGGTTCATTGGTGATGCACTGGATGCCGACTACTGGGGATTCACCTTGGTGCAGTTCTACATCAACAGCAAGGGATGGATAGACTACTATCTCGTGCCCCGAAAGCACGTGGACCCGGTACTTAGACTCATCAAAACCCGTCAGAACGACATCAACGGTGAAAGCTTCGACGAATACCCGGACCTGCTGATGATACGGGGCAAAGAACCGCTCGGCATCCTGGCACGGTGCGCTCCGTACGTCATTTATAAGCGGGGAACCGTGGGCGACTGGGCGCAGTTCTCCGAAATATTCGGCATGCCCATACGCAAGTACACCTACGATGCCGCCGACCCGGAAGCATTGTCCGCCGCCATGGAAGCCGCCAAGGCCCAAGGAGGCGCATCCTCCTTCTTTACACCCGAAGGTTCTAACCTTGATTTCGTAGAAACGGGTAATACCACCGGCAGCAGCGATCTCTACAGTACCTTCGTTGACCGCTGTAACGCGGAAATGAGCAAGGCTGTCCTGGGCAACACCCTCACCACCGAAGCCAGCGAAACGGGCACACAAGCCTTGGGAACCGTGCACAACAAGGTGGAGCAGGAACTTATCGAGCAAGACGCTCTTGCCATTCTGAACCTGCTGAACTACGATATGACCGACTTGTTTGCGGCTCTTGGCGTCAATACCCAAGGCGGTGAGTTCGTTTATGTAGAAGAAACGGACTTGGAACAAGTGAAAGTCAAAGCCGAATTACTGGAAAAGGCTGTAAACGTATTCGATCTGCCGCTCGATGATGACTATCTGTACGAGCAATTGAACATCGAACGCCCGGACAACTATGAACAGTTGAAAGCGGAAATGGCAGAGAAGAAGAAAATGAACAACCCATTCGCTCTCGGAGTATCTCAATTCTCCTCCTCCGGGGAGGTTGCCCTCCCCCGCCAAACGGGGGAGCAAGGAGGGGGTGAGTACCCGCAGGGGGAGGTGGTAGCAAAACACCCCCAGAACCGCTCCCGCTCTTTTTTCGGGGACGCCCCGCAAACCGACGGGGCTTTAGACTGGTAATGAACAATCTTTACTATGGGGAACAGCAGCTACCGGGCCTTGACGAACTCGACTATATGTCCGGTTCTGCCGCACCATTGCAATGCAAGGCCGATGATGACGTAAGCACCGCTTTCGTCTTCGACAACGCCGCCCTGCAACGTGCCTTGAAGCATATCTACGAAAAGGATTTTCACCCTATGACGGAAATAGAGGAAAACCTTTTCAATGAGACATTCCGTATCTTCAACGAAGCATCAAATGAAGGGCTTAGTGAATCCGCTGCCGAAATTCCGGTAGAGTTCCGTCAGAAGCTTGACCTCGGCAACGCTGTATTCTCCGCCTTCAAAGTCCACCGGATGCAGAACGATATCGCCGCGCAACTCTACGATTCAAACGGTATTTTAAAACCGTTTAAACAGTGGAAAGAAGATGTTCACCCCATGCTCGACCATCACGTCCGGCACTGGCTGCAAACCGAATACAATACCGCCGTCATCCGTGCCCGCCAGGCTGCGGACTGGCAACGCTTCGAGCAGTACGCCGATGTCCTGCCCAATCTGGAATGGATGCCCAGCACCAGCGCAAACCCGGGAGCGGACCATCAGGTCTATTGGGGGACTATCCTTCCGATAAACCACCCCTTCTGGAGTGCGCACCGCCCCGGAGACCGTTGGAACTGCAAGTGTTCTTTATCGGCTACAGACGAACCTCCTACGGGAGCGCCACGTGGAAGCACCGCCCCCAAAGACCAGCCTGCCCCGGGACTGGACAACAATCCGGGACGGGACGGCAAACTGTTCAGCGATACGCATCCCTACATAGCCAATGGATATGAAGGGGCGAAAGAGGCCGTGAAGAAATATATGGCAGAGCATGTGAATAAGGAGAAGCCGATAGTGTATGAACCGGACAAAGAGCGGAAAGAGGCACTGAAAGTTCGTAGAAAGGAAATACAGAAAGATGCAGAAGTGCTGAAGGCGAAACCTCTTGTCAACTCTGATTTTAAGAAAGAAATCATTGTCAGCAAAAAGTCCATCAAGGAATGGTTGAACCAACCTCACGAACATTATGCCGAAAAGAATGAGATGCTATTGTACCTCAGTGATGTCATCCGACAGGCTCAATATAAGGGATGGACGGAATATCATAAAAACAATCCTATGTATGTAAAGTCTCATGTTTTTGAAGTGACTGTTAAGGGAGACAAGTCGTGGATTATTGTATTGGAAGATGTGGACGGGAATATGATATTACATAGCATCTCCGATAGCAGCAAAGTAATGGACAACATACAAAAATAGCCCGAAAGACCATTTCAACCGGAACTGCAATCCGGAGCTGTGCCTGTCGAGCTATTTTCTTAGACTGCAAATATACAGAAAAATATCAAGTAAACAATGAATATTCAAGAATTTAACCGACGTATTTTGCAATATCAAAAGCAACTGGCCGACCTGACACGCCGCCGCATGCCCGTACTGGCAGGCAACATCGCCAAACGCCACATCGAGGAAAACTTCCGCAAAGGAGGTTTTACCCATAACGGTTTCCATAAATGGAAGGAAACCAAGCGGCAAAGAAACGGTGGAAGCAGTGCCGGTTCTCAATACGGACCGCTGCTCTCCGGCAGAAACCATCTTTCCGGCAATATCCAATACACACCAGGAGACGGACAGGTTACTATCTTCACCCGCGCCCCTTATGCAGGCATCCACAACTGGGGAGGCATAGTTCGCCCTACCGTCACCCCGCAAATGCGTCGCTTTGCCTGGGCGCAGCATTACCGGGAAGCGGGTAAAGACAAAAAGAAAGATACTTTTTGGAAACGCCTCGCATTGACCAAAAAGACCAAACTTACTATCAACATCCCGCAGCGCCAGTTCATGCCATCCAAGCCGGGATCGGAACTGATAAGGAAAGTAAATGATAAACTGAATACAGAAGTAGAGAAAATTATAAATCAATAATTTATTATGGAACAACTATTCAACGACCTCCAGCAACAGATCGCCAATAAAATGGGTAACGACGTTTCCCTTATCGACGAAGACTACGGGCAACTGGAAGCCCTGCAGAACGGGGAAGACCAGTACCCGGTCACTTTCCCCTGCGTCCTTATCGGCATCCCCGAAACCTTGTGGGACAACCTGAAAGGCAACCTCCAACACGGCAAGACCACCATCATCATCCGGCTTGCCTTCGACTGCTACGATGACACTCACTATGGCAGCACCCAGGAACAGCACGCAGCCGAACGCATGGCACTGGCCCGACGCCTGAACGGCGCGTTGCACGGCTGGCGGTTCGACGGATGTGTCACCGCCCTGGTACGCCGTGCCAGCCGACAGTTCTCACTGCCCGGCGGCATCAAAGTCTATGAAATGGAATATACCACTACGACAGCGGATGAGATTCAGAACAACGAGAGCTGACGGTTCAGCTCATCCTGTTGAAGGATGATACGTGGGTCGGCACTGGCATTGATAAGATTATAAAATGTCTTTTCGGAGATATAGAACAGCGGCCAGATATAACGCCGCAGAATCTCCCTGTTGGAAAGTCCGCTATTGGCATGTTCATCGTAAATGCGGTTAACCTCCGCAACCCGATGCGCATAGCTGCGCCCGATAATTTTATTACGTCTTTTTTTCATTTCCCGAAAACTTTATTGTGATTACCCTGACTGCTGAAAACCTGATACAAAAATAATTATAATAACACATTAATGCAACTAATACCGCCCAAAAGCACATTCTACAACACGGAATAGCCTGTTTACACCACCTTTGCCGCGTCAATTCGCGAAAAGGACAGCAAATCATTAATCACTAATCATTAAAAACAATGAGTGTAAACTATTCTCTCGCTCTAATGAGCACCAAGCCGGGCGATGACAGCGCCCCTAAGAAATATTACGCCAAGGCGCAAGCCAGCGGCGAAGTAACCATGGACGAAATGGCAGAACAAATCTCCTACGCCACCTCCCTTACGGACGGTGACGTGCTGAACGCCATCCGCGCCCTGATCAAACAGACCAATCTCCATCTGGCGGCGGGCAAGATCGTACGCTGGGAGAACTTCGGCAGTTTCCAGCTCCAGCTATGCAGCACCGGTGCCGAAACCGAAAAGAAATTCACCAGCGCCAACATCACCGAAGCCACCATCCAGTTCCGCCCCGGCCGTCCCGTCAAGGCGGCAACCCGTGCGGGCGACGGCGGGCTGACCTTCAAGCGCGTGGCCAAGAAGGGTGAAGCCCCTCTGCCCGATGACGGCAACACCGGCGGCGGCAACTCCGGCGGTGGCAGCGACGGCGACCAGGGAGAGAATCCGCTGGGCTGACGAACCACTTAGTAGTAGTGCGCCGACTACTACCTGGTAATTGACCAACTACCCGTAAGTAGCGAGCCCACTGCTTACGGGTAGTTTTTTTTGTAGTTGCCACTGCGCAGCCTTAAATTGTACATTGTAAATCGTAAAATTGTAAATGAAGAGATGAAAGCCATTTATATGAGTGACCTGGCACAAGCCTACTTCCCGAACTCTACTCCCCGCAGCGCCAGCTCGCAACTGCACCGCTGGATAATGCTGAATACCGAACTGCAAAAACGCCTTGAAGAGTTGTGCTTCAAGCCCAGGCAGCGGGCATTGACGCCGCTGCAACATGAGGCGATAATAGAATGTCTGGGGGAACCGGGAGAATAGGACCATTTTCCTGGCGTCAGGAAAACGATCGAGAGATAGCGCTGGGGGCGTATCTCAACAAAAAAGCCGCAGTATGGTGTTCCATGCAGCGGCTTTTTCTTTGCTTCGCTAATATTCAATATTCTTAAATCCTAATAGCAGTCTTAAAACTATTCGTTTAAGCCAACTTATTGGTTCTACAATCGGCATATATAATTTACTGTTTGCTCTTTTTATTTTCTTGAATAGTACATTATTCATTTCTTTTTTAATTTGTTTTTAGCCGAACAGCATTGGGCTCAGCTCATAATTACTTATCAAAATTTCTGTTTTATGCTTCGCCTCCGTTAGATTGGCGACCTTGAGAGGCATATCTATCTTTTCTACATGCCATTTATTCACAGTAACGAAATACCGGAGTGTTTGACACCAAAAGTTAGATAAAATGAACTTTCCTTTTATTTCCTGCAGGAGAGCAAGCAGTTGGAACAATTCTTCGTGAGTATATCCACGGTAATGACCTTGAGTACATCCTGGATATGGTGGGTCAAGGTAGAAAAACGTATCGGATGTATCTCTTTGTTTTATTACATCCAGCGCATCCCGACAAGAAATTTGTACATCCTGCAGGCGATTCTTCAATACGGAATTAAACTCTCTACGCTTGTTTCGCATGAATACACCGGTATGGCTTCCTGCCGAACCATTACACCATTTCCAACCGCCGTGCATACTTCCGGAAAAAGAACCGTTTGTTATTATGAATACAGCCCAGGCTATATCAGTGTCTCCGGCCGGAACTCTTCCGTTATAGTAATCTTTAGCCAGATAGTAGTCAGATTCGGAACAAAGACTATTGTCAATCTTTTCAGCCAGTTGCTCAAAATTAGTCGCAACCTGCCGATAGAACGTAATAAGTTTATCGTTCTTATCATTAATCACCTCAAGATAGCTTTTGGGCTTTTGAAAAAAAACAGCACCTCCACCAAAAAAAGGTTCACAATATATTTTGTGAGCCGGCATCATAGAAATAATTTTGGCTGCCAGCTGCTGCTTACCTCCGTAATATGTGATTGGAGTTCTCATTCAGTTCCTTTCTTGTTTTACTTCAATTTACTATCAAATATTTTCACACACTCAAAAAGATATTCAGCGACTATCGGATTGACGGCATTTCCGACGGCTTCAAGACGGTGTACATTATCGGAAATCCCATTATCCACTCGCAGAAACTCGGGGTAATCTTCACGCCAAAATGATTGGCAAGATATTCGGCCAAATTCCCGTCTTTGAACTTGGAACCATTTATTTTCTTGACCAAGGATTGGAGCTTCATCCTGTACCTTATCCCGTCTGACTTTGTCGGAGTATGCACATACGTACAACCGCAACCGCCTATGAGGGAAACCGAAAAAGGAGTTCGATATACATTTCCATTCCGCATCATACCCGATTGAGGAAAGGTCGCATAGGACTCTCTCGAATCCTCGAACAAGCAGCATTGGGCTGTTTTCAATGAGCACGTATCGGGGTCTAACTTCCCGTACAATTCGGAACATTTCAGACCATAAGCCGCTTCTTTCACCGACAATTCCGGTACCTTTTCCTGCAATGCTGATGTCCTGACACGGAAATCCGCCGCTGATGATGTCAACATACCCGGGATTCCGTAATTCTCTGATGTCTTCATACTGTTTTGTTTCTGGAAAATTCTGTTTCAACAAATTTCTTTGGAAGAGTTCGAGTTCACAATTCCATAGAGTAGGGATACCGTTCATTTGTGCCCCCAGTTCAAAACCTCCGATACCGGAGAATAGGGAGCCGTGAGTCAATTCCATTTGCCGTTCTGTTTATCAATTCATAAATACATCCTGAACGCTCAACGGTTTTTTGGTCATCCGGTCATACATCCGTGCCTTCAGCCGTTCACACAGCATGTAGACAAAAGAACCGGTATCAGGATTGTTCATTGTGACAAGTAAGGCTGTCAGCCCTTCTGTTTTAGCGGCAAGCTCTATAAGGTCGCAAGGTTTTCCATAATATGTCCAATAGTATTGTACCTGTCCCAGAAGACCGTCTTCCAGCTGGATAATCAGGACTTTCGGTTCACGGTATATCATGGCTGGGGTTCCTCCTTGAAATAAGGTTTCACTTCCCCGTCCGGTACCCAGTCCACCGTAACGATGCCTTTCACTTTGCCGGTGCCGCCACACTTGGGGCACGGGACCAGCTCCGTGTCCTTTACCGTGATGTCCCCCTGGAAATAGCCGTTGCCCTGACAATAGCCGCAGGAATACCCCGGGAATTCTCCGACGGTCTCCCGTCCCGTTCCGAAGAGGGGCGCCGTTACCAGCACCCCGTTCTGTTTCTTGCTCATGGTTTGTTCTGTATTAAGTTCTTTTTCTCCTTTCATAATTCCAGCCGTTCAGTCTGTACACCTCGCGCCGTGCCTCTTCCCTGGTCGGATATTCATTCACCTTGGTGCCAAGAGTGGATGTCCTCGGAGGGAAGCTGTCACCCTGACGGTAGGTGATATCGAGATACACCGCCCAGCACCGACCGCGGGGACGGTACCGGTAACAACGATGTATCTCCCTCATCTCACTGCTCAACCGCATCACTCTCCTTTTTAGGCTCCACATAGAAGGTCTCTTCCTGCACCACCTGCACACCGATCTTCGGGAAATAGGATACCACGTCAGGATTCTCACGGTCAGCCAGCAGTCTGTCCTTGGCAAGCTCCTCACTGGTGCGGATATACTGCGGCAAAAGCTCCTTGCATAAATTCGTCACTGCCGCCCAGGTGAACCCCTTCAGGTTCTTCAGCTTCGGTGTGCCGGTACGGAAACCGAACACGCCATGGGCGCTCTCCAGGCTTTTCTTCCTGGAGAACAGTTCTTCCTTGTTTTCTACGGCGTATGCCTGCATGATGTCGAAGTTCTTTTCCTTCGTGGCTGACAGTTCTGCCAGCTGGTCCGCATACTTCTCGCGGATACGGGTCATCTCAAGGTCCATCTTCGAGGTGAGGTTCTGTACTTTGGCATCGGCCGCCGCAAAATCTGCGAAGGCCTGCTCTGCCTGCTCGCGGCTGATGCCGCTGACTACTGTTTTCTTTGTTCTTGCCATAATTCTTGCTCTTTTGATAGGGTTAATAATTTAATAGTTGATTTTATTTTTCTGCTGCTTGCCGGCATTGCGGTGATAGGCCCTGTACTCTTCTGTTTTCGTAGGGTCCTCCAATTGCCGGAGTTCCCGGTCGATGTTGTCGTAACGCACCAGCTCCGCGCGGTATTCGTCCAGCAGGCGGTCGTACTCGATAGGTCTCAAGGCGGTAATACCCGCCATCAACCGGTCCTGCAGGTCACAGATACGGTCTGCACAGACTTCGAGACGGGACGCCAGCCGTTCACGGCGTTTGTTCCTGTCTACGATATGGGCCATTGGGATATATTGATTATTATTATCTGACATCTCATCTCCTCCCCTTCTTTATTGTGATAAAATTCTGCACAACCGGAGCGGCGGCAAGCTCACTCCTGCTGTAATAGACCAGTCCGGCTTTGCGGTATCCGGTAATGTAACCCTTACGCTGCCAGGCATTCAGCGTCTCACGGCTACATCCTATAAGCTCTGTAGCATCTTTCTGGCCGATATAGTCCGCACGGTTCGTATCCGGCAATTTCTGGTATTCGGCACGTTGGCGGCGTTCTTTCAACAAATCCTCCACAAAGCCTTCCAACTGCGCGACCTTACGCTTCAGAGCCTCAAACTCCCGTACACTGACTGACTGGCGCTCTTTGGGCTCAGGTCTGTCAACCGTCACCGGATATCTGTCCGCATCGGGTATCAGCTCTTCCAGCGATAATCGCCCTGCGGCAAAACGGGCGGCGTCACGGCAGGCATAAAACACGGTCTCGTCCTTGTCTTCCTCCGGAACAGAAGCCACGTAGGTGGCAAACACCTGACTCTCATTATACCCGTTTTCCAGCACCTTGGCCTGGAGCAGACTGATTTTATCCCCTTTCATGCGGAGAATGGCAATTCCTTTCTTTATTTCCTGTTTCTTTCTCATTGTATCAATCCTTTTTAAGTTTCCTTTCCTCACGGTGCATCCACGCCTCCAGCTGTTTCTTGGTGGCCTGGAGCTCCCAAAGCCTCATGCTTGTAACGTCCTTGCGCACTTTGCTGTACTTACGTGCCCAGATGTTCAGCTTCGCCACGTTCATGCGGTATTCCTCCTCACTGTCGCTGGTAAACCCCTGGTTCAGCTGGGGAATCTGGAACGAAAGACGGTAGATGTCCCGGAATACGTTCCTGGCTTCTGCCATCTGCATGGCCCGTGCCTTGTCGTCCGTCGGGTTCAACCGCTCCAGCAGCTGTCGCGCCTCCTGCATTGTCAGCTCCCGGCTGCTTTCCGTACGGCCGGAAGTGAACTCGTAGATGCAGCCGTGGCGGGCCTCGTCATCCATGCCGATACGGTGGAAGGTGGCGTGCAGGGCTTTAAGCTGCTGGGCGCTGATAGGTTTGTCGGCAGTCGTTCTCATGGCTCATTACATATTACATTCTCCCCAATATCTTGCCGCCTCTTCCGGCCAGATGTCATAGTAGCCTTTCGGACCGATGAAGCGTCCCTTGCTGAAAGCCCGGTAGCCCTCGACGTAGATTTTCAATGACGCGTCAAACATCACGCTCTTGCCACTGCGTCCGGTAGGCAGCCTGCCACTGGCATGGCTGATAAAAATCATCAGCTTGTTACGGTGGCGTTCCTTGAATTCAATATACTGCCGATAGGTCATCTGTGTGTATTGGAAACTGTCTATCACCACAAAATCTGGTGATTTCTGACGTTTCAGACGCAGGCTGAGCTGCTCGATGCTTTCATTGTCGATAAGCAGAAAGCGACGGTTGACCTCCATCATGCCAAAGCGGCGGAGTGTGTCCTGCATGGTGAGGCAGGCACCTTCTTCCATACTGTTATAGGCCACACGGCCGAAACGGCAGAGATACTTGCAGAGCTGCATCACAAATGAAGTCTTTCCGTTACCGGAGTTCCCCCACACAAACCAGACACCCCGACGCTCGGGTGTGCCGAAAGCGTCATGCCACACCCCCTCAAAGTCCAGTGTGTCAAACTTCATGGAAAGCATCTCACGTACCCCCTTGGCATTACGTTCAAAAGTCTCACTCATTACTCTGCCCCTCCTTTCTGCTGCTCGGCACGGCGCTTCTGCGCATGTATCACCCGCTTCACGCGGCGCAGGTCATTGTCACTGGTTTCAGCATCTTTCAGCACACGTCTTATCTCGGCTTCACCGGTCAGCCCGTTGGCCTGACAGATGGCATACACGTCATTGCGGCTGGTGGCGTTCAGGTCGAAGAACTTGCGTCCGATGCGGCTGTTAATTTCCTTGTAGCCTTTCTTGTTGTATCTCAGCCCGTTGTCCACACGCCGCTTGATATAGTCGGTACTCATGAACACGATACCCGCGCGTCCTTCCAGGCGGTTGTAGATGCTGATGAAGTAATTCAATACACAGTCCGTCAGCTTGTCCCCCTCATCGAAGATGAGCAGCGGGTTCTGGAGAAAACCGATCATACCGAGTGCATAGTCCAGCATGTCACGCAGGTTGCTGGTGCTGTCGGTAGGCGCGCCCACCTGCTTGGCTATCTCGCGCACAAAATCGCTGCGTTTCATATCTTCCGAGCAAAGGATATAGAACACGTTGCGGTGTGTGCGACGGAACTCTATGGCGGCAGTGGTCTTGCCGCATCCGGCATCGCCCACCATCCAGGTGACATTCTTGTACATCTGGGCGTCGGCCAGCACGTAGGTGGCGAGACGGAAGTTCTCACTCTCGCAGATGGTCCAATGCTCGAAGCTGAAACCTATCTGCGCTGCTATGCGGCTGAACATGTCGTCGGAGATGCTTTCGTACTTGGTGTTCAGAATCTGGCTCACCACAGCCGCACTGACACCCTGCAGGCTCTCGCTGGCGCGGTTGCGGCTGGGAAAGTTCTCACAGTAGGCCATCAGTGCGTCGCGGATGGCATCCTTGTCTTGTTTGGTTAGTCCTTTCATTCTTGAATGGTATTTAATTGGTTATTGATTGCCGTTTAAAATCTGTCCAGTGCCAGCTCGTCCAACGTCATGTTGGAGAGTGCCTTGGTATATTCCCCCATAGTGGAGTAATCGGTTTCCGTGTCCGCTTCGGCCTCCTCCCGCTTCTGTTTTTCCGGCAGGGAGAGAGGAATATGGAGCTCGCCACGGTCATGCCTTTCACGGTATCCGTCCATCTTATTCTTGCTGAGGTTCTTAGGTTTGGGAGTGGAAAGACCGAAGAGCTCGGCTGCAATACGTTCGTCAAGGTCGAAACGCTCGCCTTCCAGTTGGATGGCGGCCATGGTCTCCTTGTTCCGGTCGATGGTTTTCCGCATGAAGCTGCTCTCTTCCGGTGTGCGCTCCTGCGTGGCGCGGCTGACAGTGACCTTAGGAGTGGCGGTGGCGCTGTACTTGGCACCGGTGGCGGTATTCCGCCACAGCTCCACGCGGGTCATGTCCATAGGATCATACATCACGGTGAACTCGCGTCCGGTATTGCGAAGCGCCCATGCCTCGTCACGCAGGCCGTCGGCGGCATATACGTCATAGTGGTATTTCCGTTTGTCTATTTCAAACTGAAGTCCGTAGTTGGTATAGGTCACGGCTTTGGGATGGCACAGCCAGAACATACGCATCATGTCAACCTCCGTAACGGGTTGGGCCTCGGGGTTCCCACTCATGCGGTACATCTCCATGTGTGGAATACCGGTGGCGAAGTGCTTTTCCTTATTGTTCCATCTGTCACGGCATTCCTTGTAGATTGTTTTCAGCTCCTTGAGCGTGGGAAGTGCGTAGGCGTTCTCCTCTATGAATTCCAGGTTGGGCTTGCTGTTCAGTTTCTTGGCGTTCACGTTCTGTCCCGTGAAATGCCAGATGGCATGAAGGACTTGTGCCTGGAAACGGTAGAAGGCATTCTCTATGGTCTTGGACTGTCCGTTATAGGGCATCGTGGGACGGTGGAGCACCGTAAGGCGTTGGAAGAATCCCGCGGCGTTGCCTTTCTTGTGTCCTCCCTGGTTGTCGGTCACTATCTCGTAGGGACGGCTGCCGGAAACTTCCACGGCCATGCGGTAGGCACGATACTGGCTCTCGAAGTTCTCGTTCGGGGCGATGTCATAGCCTAACAGGGTCTCGCTATAAGCATCCATCACTTCATAGACAGAGGTGGTACACATCTTTCCCTGCTCGTTCCGGTAGTAGAGGTTCAGTTTGGTGCCGTCGCCATACCACAGGGCATCGCGCATCTGCGGAAGTCCGGTTTTCAGCAGGCTGGCGTACTTGGCTTTCCACTTCTGCATGCCATGGACCGAGGCGTACCACATCGGCATCACGGAGGGGTCGTTGAGGTAGTTCTTCACGGTAGTGGGTGACTTGATAACACTCAACCCACGCTCCACCGCCTGGCGGTTGTACTCGTCGAATATCTGCGCCTCGGTATAGCGGGGAACGATGCTGCGGCGGAGCTTCAGCAGCAGCCGTGCCACTTCGGGAACTACCACGCGCGCCGCCTGATTGCCGGTGTTCCGGTTGACAAGGGCGGCATATTTCTCCACCTTGTAAGCGTTGAATTTCTCACGGAGGCGGCTTTGAGTCTTGGGTAATGTATGTCCGTAGTGTTCACGGAGCTTTTCGCACGTGCCCCATACCGCTTTCCATACTTCTGGCGTTCGGGTGTAGCCGTTTTTGCTGTGAAGCGATTCGCACTCCCGTTCCACACGTACCAGTTCGTTCATCACTTCGGCGTTCAGCACGTATTGCGCCTGGCGTTCCAGCGAAATGGCGGGACGGTAGTCCTTATAGAATTTTACAGCGTTGCTGTCGCTGCGGATGATGTTGCTCATTAATTGTTCTTTCATCTCTTCCAAAGCATTGGGGTTTTGGCTGTCATAGTCCCGGCGGAGTGAGACGGGGAGGCTGAAATAGTCATAAAGGGCTTTCCGGCCATTTCCACCAAGCTGGACTTGTACAATCAGCTTGTCCCTTACCTTCTTTTTCAGGTTGGACGCGCTGATGAGTCCGCCTCCTACCAGTTCCGCATGGGTGACACACCTTATTTTACCATACATTTCCATAATCAGAAACTTTATATTTTCAACATTGCGCAAGTCCCGGCATCGAACCGGGAAGGCGGCCGCTTCCACACGCATGGCACTGGGAAGGATCCGGACTTGCTACCCATTGGGAATTTTACGACTTGTGGCCGTTATAGTCATATTGCACGACCTTGCCTTCAATTGTCACTTTTACCTTCATGCCATTTCCTCCTTTCCGCTGTCCGGCATACAAAGCGAAATCGCTACAACGGTTGACAAGGCAACGATGACAAACGCATTACGACAGTCCGCATCCGTGGCATCCACATTTGCTCCTAACCACAGACCGTAAGTCATGCCCACTGCTACGGCAATCTTCTGAATCTTTCTCAAAGTCTTCATATTTTCAAAGTTTAAGAGTTTTGTTTGATGAAATTATCTATATCGTAAAACACAAGTAGTTCGTTCGGCATCGTGACCGGTTCCTCCGGGTCATCCTCACCAGAGTAGTCCACATCGAAGCACACACGGTCGTTCTCAGAGTACATAATGGCACTGTGCTTCGCCATCAACTCCCGCAACTCAAGCAGAAAGTCCGTTTCTTTGGTGGTCAGTTTTCTGTCCATATTACTTTATAAAGTTACCGCACTATCCGTTATTACCGCCTTCACTTTCCCGTGGGAATCCAATACCTTCACCGGAGATACGGTTACATTCTCATCACTCAACAGCCGTCCTCCGAGCTCATGGACAGCTACATGACGCATGCGTGCAGCCTCAAGGCTGTTCCGCTTGAAGTTCATGGCAAGGCTTATGCTCGGTTTGCTGACGTTAAACACTTTTGCCAGATGTTCATAAGCCGCGCTTTTCTTTCGGGAATCCTCCCAATCAATCTTCTTCATATATTTTATATTTTAAAGTTTAATGCTTACCTTTATCCGCTGTAAACGGTTAAGCATTTATAAATCATTAACCACGCTGCAAATTTAAGTGATAATTTTCAACCACGCAAATAAACGCGTGATAATTTTCAACTATATGGGAAGCATTTTATCGCGAATACAAGAAATAGCTCAGAAAGAAGGTATAACTATCGGTTCTTTAGAGCGTGCCATAGGCGCAAGTAAAGGAGTTCTGTCACGTGCTATAAGCAATGGAACAGATATACAATCTAAATGGATAAGAATATTAGTTGAAAATTATCCCCAATATTCAACCCGCTGGCTCCTTACCGGCAATGGTTCCATGCTTCGCGCTGATGGAACTGGTACTTCATCATCCACCTCCTCCACAGACCACTCCGTGCCCTCTGATCCCCTTCCTACCATTAACCAAGAATACAAAGGTGCTCCCTACTACAGCGTTGATTTTATGGGTGGTTTTGATCTCACTCTCAACGACCAGACCCAGCGTCCTGACTACTACATCAACTACCAACCCTATAACAAGGAAGGAGTGGTTTGGTGTAACATCACTGGTCACTCTATGGAACCCAAGATAAACCACGGAGATGTGATAGCCCTTAAAAGCTGTACTCTTGATGACGTACAATATGGCGAAATATACGCCATTGTGCTTGACACCATACGCACCGTAAAGATTCTCCGCAAGTCATCCGACCCTATGAAGCTTCGCTTTGTACCCATCAACACCCGCGACTTTGATGAACAGGAGTTCGATAAAAGACGCATCCTCAAAGTGTATGAAGTGCTGGGTAGCATCAGCAAATTCTTTTAAATGATGATTAATTGGCAATTAAATAATATAGAAATATGAGATTGATAGACATAAAGCGCAGCATCAATATAGCATACGAGAATTTCCATCCTAAATATGGTAGCAACAACGGAAACTATTATATCGACAACATACAAGCTATGAAAGTTGCTATACAAGAATTGTATAACATCGGTATCATAGGATACAATGAGAAGTCTCTTGATATGTATTCTATTGTCATATCTTACGTTACAGACAGAATGGTATTAGATGGGAACCAAATTAATGGTTACAAAAATGAATTCAGCAAAATGGAATACACATTAAAATTAATGTGTCAATGGATTAATTCTTATGTTCCAACAGAAGAAACGGAAGAAACAATCAATATAAGACTGCCGCAGATACATAATCTTGAAGACATCATAGAGAGTTGTAAGCTAATCAACAAATCCTTGTCTCAATCTGTAGCGGAAATAGGAGGAACATTAGAATTCAAACAATTGGATTATGGTTCATCGTGGATTATCATATCCGTAGGAGCCACCGTGGCTGCGGGAATGGTTATGTCCATTGCTAAAGCTGCCTATTATGTGGCTAAAAAGTTTTATGCCATCAAACTCATGGCAAAGCAATATGAACGCTATGCAATGGGCAACGAGGTTATGAAAACCATTAAAGAGACCAATGAAAGAATGCTCAATGAGGAAATTGATGCTCAGGCACGCCAATTAGAAAGCCAATACTATCCGGAATCAAACAATGAACGCTTAGGACGGCTACGTGTATCCGTCAAAGAGATGTATAAACTGATAGAATTGGGTGGCGAAGTGCATCCCTCACTTATCTTGAAGGACAACGATAAAGATACGGACATTGACTACAAGCAACTCCTGAATTTCAATAAAGAAATGGGATTACTTCCCAAAGAAGAGACATCTGACAACGATAAACAGCCACAATAACAAAGGAGATATCAGTAATAGAAAAAGAACTATATAGAATACAAGCTCCAATATAGTTCTAATTAATAGTTTACACCATATTAGCAATATGCCCAATACCAATTTCACCCGTTTGCATATTACAATGATAAAGAGTGCAGTCAATTTGATAAGTTCAAAATAGCCATCCATAAACAGACAAACTATGCTCCCGGCACAATCACCAGGAGCATTTCCTTCAAAAATCAATCAATTACCTTAAATCTCCGTACGTTTTATTCCCTCAGACGGAGCGCTGAACACCGGGAACGTTCGCTAACACATCCAAACAAATATTGTGCAGCAACAAGACTCGAACTTGTGGCCCAAAGGCGTGCCGCACGCATCATCACGTATGCACACCCGCGCTCTATCCACTGAGCTATACTGCCTTTTTCGTGCCGCACGCACGTTTATGGCGCTAATATAACACCAATCCTCTATATATCCACTATAAATCAATCATTTATTTATCTATCCTCATCCGGCAAGCCACTAAATTACCTATACTATCCCACCTTAAATATTCATTTAAAGCTACGAAAACAGCGTTTAAAAAGAAACATCATATAAAAAACTTCCTTTCATAATAGTTAAAAAGGTATCCCCAACTTTTGTCAAATCTCAAAAAACAGAATAAAAAAGTATCTCCAACTGTATCCCCAAAAGTATCTCCAACTCTGTTTTTAACATTTCACTCTCTGGCTATTCATCAATACCATTTTATCCATTCGGACACATAAAAGAACTTATGAAGCCATATCCTCTAAACACCTTAAACAATGTATATTTTCTTGGTAAATACTTCTGTATAATAATTATATGG
>ERZ1026916.216-NODE-216-length-40621-cov-9.392472_pt1 | contig 40621 bp, 28 predicted proteins | sample MGYA00519465_ERZ1026916 | MGnify/ENA primary metagenome ERZ1026916 (study PRJEB26926, sample SAMN06164880) | human gut metagenome | biome: ENVO:00009003; feature: ENVO:2100002; material: ENVO:00002003 | host: Homo sapiens | place: USA | collected 2012 ... | reverse complement strand
GATCCCCGCCCACACGCTGGAGATCTCGGACGCCCTGAACGAGCAGCTGTCCAATATCTGGCGCAAGAAGCGCGGCATCGAGGTGTTCTCCTTCAACATCAACTCCCTGTCCATCCCGGAGGAGCAGCAGAAGAAGATCACCGAGTGGGAAGAAAACGCCATGACCACCGACCCCACCACCGCCGCAGCCCGTCTGGTGGGCGGTCAGATCGATGCCATGAAGACTGCTGCTGGGAACACCGCCGGTGCTATGACCGGCTTTATGGGCATGGGCATGGCAACTGGTGCAAACGGCATGAACGCCCAGAGCCTGTTCGCCATGGGGCAGCAGCCCGCAGCACCCCAGCAGCAGACTTCTGCCGCCGACAGCTGGAAGTGCAGTTGCGGCGCTATCGCCACCGGCAAGTTCTGCCCGGAATGTGGCAGCAAAAAGCCGGAGCCCGCGGACAGCTGGACTTGCAGCTGCGGTGCCACCGTCACCGGCAAATTCTGCCCGGAGTGCGGCAAGCCCCGCCCGGCGGCAGCAGAGGGCTGGACTTGCAGCTGCGGCGCGGTGAACAAGGGCAAGTTCTGCTCCGAGTGCGGCAAACCCAAGCCCACCGGTACGCCCAAGTATAAGTGCGACAAGTGCGGCTGGGAACCGGCAGACCCTGCACACCCGCCCAAGTTCTGCCCGGAGTGCGGCGACCCCTTTGACGAGAACGACCGCAGCTAAGCCCGCTGCACAATAACTGAACACACTGCGGGGCAGGGAAGGAAAGTCAATAAGTCCCTGCCCCGCAGATTATAATAGGAGGAAACGCTATGGCAGGAATGCTGGAATATAAGTGCCCCTGCTGCGATGGTGCGATCAAATTTGACAGCACCACCCAGAAGATGAAATGCCCCTACTGTGACACCGAGTTTGAGGTGGACGCACTGAAGGGCTACGATGAGGACCTGAAAGACCAAAAGCCCAGCGAGATGAACTGGGCCACCCCCGGCGGCAGCTGGGCAGAGGGCGAGACCGCCGGTCTGCATACTTATGTCTGCAAGAGCTGCGGCGGCGAGATCGTGGGCGACGACACCATGGCAGCCTCGGCCTGCCCCTTCTGCGGCAACCCCATCGTTCTGACCGGACAGTTTGCCGGAGACCTGCGCCCCGACCTCATCATCCCCTTCAAGCTGGATAAAAAAGCGGCGAAGGAAAAGCTGCAGGAGCACCTCAAGGGCAAGACCCTGCTGCCCAAGGTGTTCCGCAGCCAGAACCACATCGACGAGATCAAGGGCGTGTATGTGCCCTTCTGGCTGTACGACAGCGACGCCGATGCCCAGCTGCGCTTTACCGCTACCCGCACCCGCTTTTGGTCGGATGACGACTACGATTATACCGAGACCAGCTACTACTCTGTGCGCCGGGACGGCGTGCTGGGTTTTGACGCGGTTCCGGTGGACGGCTCCTCCAAGATGGCAGACGACCTGATGGAATCCATCGAGCCCTTTGCCATGCAGGATGCCGTGCCCTTCAAGACAGCGTATCTGGCGGGCTATGTGGCCGATAAGTACGATGTGGACGCCCAAAAGAGCATCCAGCGCGCCAACGAGCGTATCCGTCAGTCCACCGAGGACGCCTTTACCCAGACCGTTACCGGCTACGACTCCGTGAAAATGGAGAACAGCAGCATTCAGCTGCACGGCGGCAAGGCAAAGTATGCCCTGTTCCCGGTGTGGGTGCTGAGCACCAGCTGGCAGGGCAACAACTACATTTTTGCCATGAACGGCCAGACCGGCAAGTTTGTGGGCAATCTGCCGGTGGATAAGGCCGCCGCCCGCAAGTGGACGCTGGGACTTACGGCAGCTGTTGGTGTTGCATCCTATGCGGTCATGTGGCTGCTGTGGCTGGCCGGGATTCTGTAAGGGAGGGACGGAAGATGAAAAAGACTGTTACCCCGCTGCGCTCCCTCTGTGCCGCGCTGGCAGCACTGGTGCTGCTGGTCGCGCTGGCCGCACCGGCCTTTGCCGCAGACGGCTTTGCCGACCTGTATTACCGCATGAACGACAATGCACAGGTCCTGACCGAGGACGAGGACGGCGAGCTGGAAGCTTCACTGGAGGAACTGAGCGTCCGCCAGAGCTTTGATGTGATCATTGCTACCATCGACTTGCTGGAAAGCGAGGGCTGCACCAGCATGGAGGAATATGCCGATGACCTGTATGATTACTGCCAGTTCGGCTACGGTGAAAACCGGGACGGCGTGCTGCTGCTGGTGAGCATAGGCGACCGCAAATGGCATATCTCCACCTGCGGCTACGGCATTACCGCCTTTACGGATGCCGGCATCCAGTACCTTGGCGAGCAGATGACTCCCGATATGGCAGACGGTGATTACGCCGCCGCCTTCCGCACCTTTATCCAGTGGACGGACGCATATGTCACCGCCGCCCGCGAAGGCCACCCCTACGATGTGGACAACATGCCCAAGGAGCCGTTCTCGATCGTGTATCTGGGCGTGGCGCTGGTCATTGGCCTGATCACGGCACTGATCGTGACCGGCGTGATGAAGAGCCGGCTCAAGAGCGTGGCACCGCAGCGGGACGCAACCAGCTATGTGCGGCAGGGCAGCATGAAGCTGACCAACCAGCGGGATCTGTATCTGTACCGTGAGGTGCACCGCACCGAGCGGCCAAAGGAGTCCAGCTCCAGCGACTCCGGCGGCAGCTCCACTCACACCTCCTCCAGCGGCTCCACCCACGGCGGCGGAGGCGGCTCGTTCTGAAAACGTTCCCCGCAAGATAAAATCTCAAAAACCGATCCGCAGCAGCCGGTCGCACCCGCGTCCCGGCAACCGCTGCGGATCGGTTTTTACTTTTCTGCCGCCCGACACAAACGACTGATTTTTTCTGCGCCTTTGGGGCTATACTTCCAGTGCAGACGATTTTATATGCAGCAAGGAGCAGACACATGGGCATTTGGGAAAATCTGGGCATGGGCGGTTACCGGGGCTTTTCGCGCCCGGCAGCGCGGCTGTTGCAGCAGGCGGTGCAGCTGGCGGGAGATCTGGGCTGTGAACAGGCGGATACCAGCCATCTTTTGCTGGCAATGCTGCAGCAGCAGGGCGCTGCGGCGCAGTTCCTCACCCGGAAAAACATTACCGAGCCGGAGGTGCGCCGCCAGCTGGCGCAGCGGCGCAGCGCCCCGGCACAGCGGCTGGACCGGCAGTCCATGGCACCGGACCTGCGCCGCACCATGGACTATGCGCTCATTGGGGCGCAAAACGCCCACGTCAGCCGGGCAGAGCCGGAGCATCTTCTCTGCGCCATGCTGGAAGATGACAGCTGCGCCGCCGGGCTGCTGCTGGCGGAGATGGGGCTTTCGCTCACCGAGGCGGTGCGGGAGTGCCGCCAGCTGAGCGGACAGTTTGTGCTGCCCGCCCAGCCCCGGGTGTCGGCCAGCATCCCCCGGGGCAGCCGCGCCAGCGATAAATACTGCCGCGATTTGACCCGCCGTGCCGCCGAAGGGGAGCTGGACCCGGTGTTCTGCCGGGAAGCCGAGCTTGACCGCATGGTGGAGATCCTGTGCCGCCGCCAGAAAAACGACCCCTGTCTGATCGGCGAGCCGGGCGTGGGCAAAACGGCGCTGGCCGAAGGTCTGGCGCTGCGCATTGCCGCCGGGCAGGTGCCCAGGGCGCTGCAAGGGCGGCGGCTGCTGGCGCTGGATATGGCCAGTCTGGTGGCGGGCACCAAATACCGGGGCGATTTTGAGGAGCGGCTGAAAAACCTGCTGGAAGAGCTGGTGCGGGACGGCACTGCCATCCTGTTCATCGACGAGTTCCACACCATCGTGGGAGCCGGTGCCGCCGAGGGTGCTATTGACGCTGCCAGCATCTTAAAACCGGTGCTTGCCCGGGGCGAGTTGCAGCTTATCGGCGCGACTACCAATCAGGAGTTTCGCACCCACATCCAGAAGGACGCCGCGCTGGAGCGCCGCTTTGGCCGGGTGCAGGTGGAAGAACCCACCCCTGCGCAGGCGGTGGAGATCCTCAACGGCCTTGCGCCCCGCTACGAGCGGTATCATGGCGTGCGCCTGCCGCCCCAGACCCTGCAGGCGGCAGTGGAGCTTTCGGTGCGGTACCTGCCCGGGCGCTGTCTGCCGGATAAGGCCATTGACCTTGTGGACGAAGCCTGTGCGGCGGCGCGCATCCTTGCCGAAAAGGAGCAGCGCACCCAGCCGGTGCTCAGCCCGGAGGATATCGCCCGGGTGGTGGCAGCCGCCAGCGGCGTGCCTGCCCAGCGGGTGGGCGAGCAGGAGCGGGAGCGTCTGGACAAGCTGGAAAGCCGCCTGAACGCCGAGATCGTCGGCCAGCAGCGAGCGGTGGCGGCCGTGGCGGGGGCTATCCGGCGCAGCCGCACCGGTTTGGGCGAGCCGGGGCGGCCCATCGGTGCTATGCTGTTTTTAGGGCCTACCGGCGTGGGCAAGACCGCACTGGCGCGGGCGCTTGCGGTCAGCTGGTTCGGCAGCGAGAAGGCGCTGCTCAAGTTCGATATGTCGGAGTATCAGGAGCAGCACACCGCCGCCCGGCTGCTGGGTGCGCCGCCGGGCTACCTCGGCCATGACGAGGGCGGTCAGCTGACCGAGGCCGTGCGCCGCCGCCCGTACAGCGTGGTGCTGTTTGACGAGATCGAAAAGGCACACCCGGATATCCAGAATATCCTGTTGCAAATTTTGGAGGACGGTCAGCTGACCGATGCCATGGGGCGCAAGGCAGATTTTCGCAACACCATCGTGCTGCTCACCTCCAACTTGGGCGCACGGTTCCTGGCGGGGCAGAACGCGCCGCTGGGCTTTGCCGCCGGGGCAGAAGCGGTGTTTGAAAAACAGTCCGCGCAGGCTGTGGAGGAGGCTAAAAAGTGGTTCCGGCCGGAGCTGCTTGGGCGGCTGGATGAAGTGATCGTGTTCCGCCCGCTGGCAGAGGAAAACCTTTGCGCCATTGCAGAAAAAATGCTCTGCCAGCTGGAGCAGCGCGCCGCCCGCAGCGGCTACCGGCTGCGCCACACCCCGCAGGTGGGGGCGGCACTGGCTGCCCGGGCGCAATCGGCCTATGGTGCGCGGGAACTGCGCCGTCAGGTGGACAGGGCAGTGGAACAGGCGCTTGCAAACCGCATTGCCGCCGGGACGGCCTGCGTAGGGCAGCACTGGACGGCAGACTGCGCCGCCGATGGCAGCATTGTTTTGCGGGAGGATGAGACCATAACCCTATAAGAAAATAGCAAAATAGCGTTTTTGCTTGCAACCGGCGCGGTTTTCGACTATTATAGAGGAAATAGAGTTACAACAGGGAGGACCCCGATGCACACGCTGTTTCTTCTGAACCCCGCAGCCGGAAAGGCCGACTGTACCCGCACCCTGCCGCAGCAGATCGCGGCGGCTGCTGCCGGTGCCGGGCTTGCCCCGGAGGACTACACCATCCGCGTCACCACCCACGCAGGCCACGCCCGGGAACTGTCCCGCGCAGCCGCCGCTGCCGCCCAGAAGGCCGGGGTGGAGCTTCACATTTTTACCGCCGGTGGTGACGGCACCTTCAACGAGGCGCTCACCGGCGCTCACGGCTTTGACAAGACCGCCGTGGGCTGCCTGCCCTATGGCAGCGGCAACGACTTTCTGCGCACCTACGGTACAAAGGAGGAGTTTCTGGATCTGGACGCCCAGTTGGCCGGCGGGGTGGTGCCCATCGACCTGATGCGCACCAGTCTGGGGCTTTCTGCTACCATCTGTGCCGCCGGTCTGGACGCACAGGTGGCCTACGGCATCCCCAAGTTCCGGCGCATCCCGCTGTGCGGCGGCGAGGCAGCCTATGCGCTGTCCATTGTTCAGCAGCTGTGCGGGCATATCGGCCGCAGGGTGGAGTACGTCATTGACGGCGAGGTGCTGACCGTGGACTGTCTGATGTGCGCAGTGTGCAATGGCCGCGCCTACGGCGGCGGTTTTATGGCCGGGCCGGAGGCACAGCCGGATGACGGCTGGCTGGATGTGTTCATCGTGCGCAAGGTCAGCCGCCGGGTCATTGCAAAACTGCTGATGTTGTACAAAAACGGCCAGCACTTTCAAAACGGCCAGCTGACCGAGGCCGCAAAGCCCTACTTTATCTACCGCCGCGCAAAATCGGTCAGTCTGCGGGCAGCAGATGGCCGCGGACCCATCATTGCCACAGTGGACGGCGAGTGCGCCCCCTGCAAGCAGGTGTCGGTGCAGGTGCAGCCGCTGGCAGGCCGCGTGCTGCTGCCGCTGCCCGCCTACCAGCGCTTTACCACCAAAAAGGCGGGCGTGAAGTAAAAAATAAATCATCAGACCCAAACAAGGCCGCTGCACATTGTTCCGTGCAGCGGCCTTGTGTTTTGCTTATTGTTTTGCAAGGCGCTGCCGTACCCTGTGCTCCAGCGCCTTGTAAAAGCTGCTCAGGCAGAGCGTGAGCAGATATACGGTCAGGGTCCAGACCACAGGATGTACCGTAAGGCTGAACTTGTCCGCAGTCCACTCCATATACCGGATCAGCACCTGATGGATCAGAAAACCGTAAGGGGACAGCCCGGCCAGCCACAAAAACGGCTTTGCGGAAAGCAGCCGGGAAATGATTCCCTTGCCCACGGCAAGCAGCCAGACCAGCAGCACCGCAGAGGGTGTGAACAGCACGTTGTACCGGAAGTCCACCGTGCCCAGAACCCCCACCTGCTTGGCGGCGATAAACAGGCAGCCGCCCGCAAGCAGCACAGCAGCAAGCTCCAGCAGGGAGAAAGCACCGCCCGGCAGGCCGCTCTCCTGTTTGCGGCTGTGGTAAAGGCACCCCATACAGCAGCTGATGGTAAAATCTCCCGCCCGGAACACAGAGCACAGATAGGTCAGGTAAAAGGCGGCCTTTCCGCTGAGCCCGGCTTTCCAGAAAACAAAGGACGCAAGGCACTGTGCGCAGAAGATCACGACGGCAATGCAACGCAGCCTGCGGACATCGGCCTTTTTCAGTACGGCGAGAAGCGGGGGAAAGATGGCATACAGAAAAGCCTGTACCGAAAGATACCACGCCACTCCGTTCAGGCAGAACCAGAAACGGCTGGAGGGGATCCATGTTTGCAGCAGGAAAATGCTCACCACAAGCTGCGCCGCACAGGAGAGCACCCCGCGGGCAGAGGGCTGCGCCAGAAGCCACTTCAGCACAAATAACAACGCGGCAGCCATCATTATAAGGTGCAGCGGGTACAGCTTTCGTATTTTTTTAAGAGAGAAAGCTATGGCAGACCGCAGTCCCGGTGCTGTGCGCGGGCGGTCGTAATAGTTGCAGGTCATCAGAAAACCGGACAGCGCCACGAATACCGTGATCGCCCACGGCCCCAGCCACGGTGCCCCGCAATGGGAGAGCACCACGCTCAGAAATGCGACTGCCCGCAGCCCCTGCAAAGATGAGATCAGCTTTTTGTCTGTCAAAGTATCCTCCGTTCTGCCGCAAAGCGCGTCAGCTGTGTTTTTGTAATGCGCTATAAGTATAAAAAAGACGGCGCGTCCTGTCAAGAACACACCGCTTTTTTGCGTAGTAGGGTGCGATTTTTGGACGTCATAAATTCTTAACAAAGAAAAATTGCAAAACCCCTTGATTTTTAAAATAATAACGTTGATTCGTAAATAAAAATGCTGAAATTGCACTTACTACACCACTACTACACCAATTCTGAAACCGCGCTATAAAGTATAATCGTCAAATCCGATTTTGAGTCTTAAACCAAAGAGCTTTGATGTGACAATCGTTGCTCCTACAAACGATGTATAAAATTGAAAATCGCATTTGAAACAATATATTTAAACCAAGGCGCATAGACACTCTCCAGCGTCTTTTTGTTATAAAGTAAAACGCTAAAAAATGGGGTACTGGTCCAATTAAGGATCAATACCCCATCTGTTTTTATTCCGCTATTGAGTCTAACACGGCGTTGACAACATCCAGCCCCATCTGTCCGGGAGCACTTGAGTCTCCAGCGCTTGCAAAAGTCATGGCGGAGCCAAACAGCTCTCCACACAATCTGCTGGCGACACCAAGTTTACCCATGCTGATTGTAACAATAGGAGTAGAAAAATATTTGTTTTTCATTTCAACTGTAGCGGCCAGTAAAGTCAATACATCCGTGCTGTTATGCGGCATAACTGCTACTTTCGGTAAATCAGCTCCGACCTGTTGCATTTTGACCATACGAGAAATGAGCTCATCTTTATCAGGCGTCTTTTGAAAATCGTGGCTTGAACATATAACCACAACTCCAGAAGAATGTGCATTGTCTATCAGCTCACGAATATCATTTCCGGCTGTAAAGAACTCAATGTCGATAAGGTCGGCACAGTCAGTATCTATTACCGTATTGATAAAATCTAAATATTCTTTGTGGGTCAAAGACGCTTCGCCGCCCTCTGCCTTGGTACGGAAGGTCACCAGCAGAAGCTTGTCTCTTAGTGCTACACGAAGTTTTTGCAGACAAGACACCACAGAATGCGCATCCATGCATTGCTCAAACCAATCAACACGCCACTCTACACAGTCAATACGAAGCCTTGAAAACTCAAAAGCGCGTTCTAAAATTTTTGATTCAGTCATTTCAACGATTGGGATTATGACTTTAGGTCTACCTTCCCCAATATGATAGCCACGAACAACAACAGACATAGCGCACCTCCATACATGATAGATACACTATATCCTATACAAATTTAGATGTCAACAATCAAATCAAAACGAACTCCATGTTGCCTTTCCGCAGATGCCGTCAGCAGCTAATCCATGTGCTTTCTGCCATTCTACCAACTTAGCTTTTGTACCAGCGCCAAAGATGCCATCTACCTTTAAGCCTAAATGCCGCTGTAACACGGTTACAGCATAAGACACGCCGCCAGTGCAGTCCTTAGAGCCCTGACGAATCGTTGGCATGATTTTACTCACGACCTGATATGCAGTACCACTTTTACTGACCCAACGGCTATAAGTCTCACGCACATCAACATGAACAAAGCCGCCTGTCACCTGTGCTCGACTATAATAGCCAATGCCGCCATGTTTCTGGAAGTAGGGAAGGGAGGCCACGTACAGTGCAATACGAATTGGGTCAACACCATTGATGTGAATATCCGCTGCTGTGCCCAGACAATGCTGACTGCGAGAACTGCCCCCGATTGAAATGTTATATGCAGGAGTACGGTAGGCAGAGCTGATTAGAACCGGCTTTCCAAAGTAGTCACGAATCTGCTGCAGAGTCTCTACCAGCTCAGTTGCCACCTTGAACTCATCGCTCCGGTCATTGCAAGCAAATTCATAGGCGCAGAAGTTCTTGGACAGCTTCTTGTTCCAGTCCTTCTTCATAGAATATGTAATAATGCTCATAGAGCCACACCTTCAATCCTTCTTAAGTTCTGCATTGATTTTCTCGTTCTGGATATCCATCTCCTTGACTGCGGCCTCAATCATCATCTCGATAGTGGGAGTAATCTTGATATTCATCTTCTCCAATGCAGCAATAACATACTTCTTCTTGTCAGCTTTCTTGATTGCGCCGGTAACACCCAACTTCTCAGCGGCACGCACAGCCATCTGGACGATCTTATACATACCGATCTGTTTCAGGTAGGGAATGCCATAGGTCATAAATGCGGTGCCAGCAACAGTGATAACCAGTTTCACAATAACAGAGACGATCTCATTAACAATACTTGCCATAGTAATACCTCCTGTTTTGAATAAAAAATAAAGCCCGGCACACACGTACCGAGCTATGTATTAAATGTCTTTTAGATTTTGTCCGTCAATCAGGTAACTTTCAAGAGCAGCCTTAGCTTCCTTCATGGGGTCGATAGCATTACCATCAATACCGTGACTAAGCAGAGCCAGCAGAGCTTTCATCATCACATTGATACCATGTTCACTCTTATTTACACGCTGTTCCACGCCAGCGATTTTTCGTCCATGGTCTTCAACTACGATGTCCTGTTCCTTCTGGTGCTCTTCAATAGACAAAAGCTTGGAGCGATATAAATCCAAAACCTCTTTATCATTCTTGAGCTTGCGGTCGATATCTTCCAAATGCTTGTCGTGTTCAATCAACTTCAGGTTCTGTTTCGTGTCTGGCTCTTTTGCCTTCTTGATTGCATTTACAATAACGACAACAGCAGCTGAAATAGCCGTAATGCCACCAGCAATACTTAGAATCATTTGCCAAAGCTGTTCTATTGTAAAGCTGATAACACCCGGAGCATGAGTTGGTGCGGCAGTTAACAAACCAATCATTTCATCACCTCGATTCTGTATTGACAAAAATTTCACACTATGATAAAATAGGTATGTCAAAAATTCATCGAGCGAATTTGTGACGTCCTATCTTTGTATAGGTGTGGCGGGAGAGCTCTGGGTGTAACAGCCCGGAGCTCTTTCTGTTTTTATATATACTTTTAGTTTGTTTACTGCTTCGGCTTACATACCTTACGCCAGTGATAGTGCGGCTTGTCCTCGTGAAACATGATATAGCGCATCCAGTCGTCTACATAAATGCACAACAAGGCAAGGAAAAACCATAGTACAGTAAATGGCAGACAGATTTGACCCAGCAGATTAAAGGGCAGGGAAGAGTAGTCCCAAATATGTAACCCCAGCATCAGGTTCAGTGGAATGCCGACAACAAGCTCCATACCAGTCACAAATAACGCACCGACAAGACCCTGTTCCCACATGGGCATTTCCCACGGAATATAATTATTCAACCCGCCGATGACCACATAACAGATACCGCCCACAACAGCCATAGTCCAGTGTGAGTGACCTCGCCATAAAATCTCGATGCAATAATAAAGCGCCCCTCCTATCAAAAAGAGAAGCGCACATTTCGATAATTCTTTATACTTCTTTACGATTTTGTTCATTCAGTGACCTCCTTCAACCCAACGGTTTCCAGATATTGCTTCAGAACAGGGTCGTAGTTGATTTCGACTGCATCCAGCTCTTCCATTGTGGTACAAGCTTTAATGTCGAGCTCTAATTCTTGTTGATGAGACACAAACGGTTGTACATATGTACCAATCGCCAAAGCCAGTGCGGCAAGGTCATCATACTTCCATACGGTGCATTCATCGCCAGTGGTATTCCATTTTAAAGTAAAAGACTGTCCATTTGATACAGCAAGCTGATATAGAGATAGATTAGAAGTCAGCAGAGCCTGTTTTTCACTAGTAACACTATAATACTTGCCGTCCGTCCATTGAAGCGGGTGAGAGGCAAGATGTTCAGAGAGAACTGTTTTAGACTCTGAAATTTTGAATTTCTTAGCGCCATCAAGCATAGTATCTTCGGATGGAACGTTTTTTCCTTCAATCACTTCATATCGATCTTCTTTATCGTCTATTTCCCAATACTTATCACCAGCTGCAACTTGACTATTATGAGTACTTACAATTTGCGCCATAGTAGAATAAGCGTCACATTCTTCTTGTGTAACAATCGGTTTCGCCACATAATAGCCAACAATAATATTCTTTTCTTTCAATTAACACACCTTCTTTTTAACTCAGTTATTTCCAATTTCCGATTGCAATCCAATGAAATAATACAGCAAAACCACTTTGGTTTGGATTAAATCCTGTTGTTGTTCTACCTCCTGCCACATACCATGCATTTTTTAGTGTATCAGAACCGCCTACCACAACTGCATAGTTATCGTTTGCAAATGGTAGTTTGAAAACTACTCCATTACTTTTACTTGAATTGCCAAAACAAATCTGCAATCCATTATAAAAACGCACACATGATCCGTTGTTGCTACTTAAATCAAAAATACATGTCGATACACCATTCAATCCTGTTGTAGCCGATCCAGCACTCGTAGCATACTTCACGCTCTTATCTTTGTCCGCAGTGTTGTCCACGTTACCAAGCCCAACCTCAGCCTTGGTGTAGCTTGGTTTTGTAGCTGCTTTGGCCCATGCATATACATCACTTGCAGGCATAGAACTTGGAAAGTCCGTTATTTGGGACTTTTTGTGCGTATGTGAAATAGGAGCTTTACCATCAACTAATGTTTTCAAAGCTTTACCCTGTGCAGCACTAAGGCTCTGATCTGTACTATCACTTGTCAAATTATTCTGGATTCCGCGCCATGTGTTTGTATCAGTAAACTTAGCATCCGCTGGGACACTCTTAGCGATTGTGTATCCAATTGCAACGGGCTTACCACCAGAGAAGTAGACGGGTTGATTATTAGAACCAGCATTAGAGGAAAGTTTTGTAGCTGTTGTAGCGTTTGCTGCATTCGTTGCGTTCGTGGCATTTGTAGCGTTCGTGGCGTTGCCCGCACTATTGGCATAATTAACAGACTGACCGCCGATAGTAGCACTTGTAATGATAGTACCGGCTTGGGCGGGGAGATATACTTGAGAAGTCTCGTTTTTTCCAGCATTATAGTTCGCGTCAGTTGAATAATTGAAGATCAGACTCTCATCGCCGCCAAGGTTGCCCATAGTCCAGCAACCGTTTTTTGTCGCCATAGCAGCAACGGCACCATAATAACTATCACCCGCATAGCTACTTTTTATTGCAGCGCGGTCTCTATCACCAATCCAAGACCCGCCAGTGGATTTTGTAATTTGACCACTCATCGTGCCACCGATAAGAGGTAGATAATTCCCCAATCCAATCCAACTCTTCAGAACATCCTTAGATACATCTTTGATTTTTGTACCATTGTCTGTATAGCCTGCAATATAATTTAAATTTTCTGAAGTCAAGCCAGCGCCAGCGAAGCCAATCTTGATAGTTCTATTAGCACCGTTATAGTCTTTTACACCGTTGGAGGTTGTCGCGCTATCAGCAGTTCCGGCACTCGTAGCATACTTCACGCTCTTATCTTTGTCCGCAGTGTTGTCCACGTTACCAAGCCCAACCTCAGCCTTGGTGTAGCTTGGTTTTGTAGCTGCTTTGGCCCATGCATATACATCACTTGCAGGCATAGAACTTGGAAAGTCCGTTATTTGGGACTTTTTGTGCGTATGTGAAATAGGAGCTTTACCATCAACTAATGTTTTCAAAGCTTTACCCTGTGCAGCACTAAGGCTCTGATCTGTACTATCACTTGTCAAATTATTCTGGATTCCGCGCCATGTGTTTGTATCAGTAAACTTAGCATCCGCTGGGACACTCTTAGCGATTGTGTATCCAATTGCAACGGGCTTACCACCAGAGAAGTAGACGGGTTGATTATTAGAACCAGCATTAGAGGAAAGTTTTGTAGCTGTTGTAGCGTTTGCTGCATTCGTTGCGTTCGTGGCATTTGTAGCGTTCGTGGCGTTGCCCGCACTATTGGCATAATTAACAGACTGACCGCCGATAGTAGCACTTGTAATGATAGTACCGGCTTGGGCGGGGAGATATACTTGAGAAGTCTCGTTTTTTCCAGCATTATAGTTCGCGTCAGTTGAATAATTGAAGATCAGACTCTCATCGCCGCCAAGGTTGCCCATAGTCCAGCAACCGTTTTTTGTCGCCATAGCAGCAACGGCACCATAATAACTATCACCCGCATAGCTACTTTTTATTGCAGCGCGGTCTCTATCACCAATCCAAGACCCGCCAGTGGATTTTGTAATTTGACCACTCATCGTGCCACCGATAAGAGGTAGATAATTCCCCAATCCAATCCAACTCTTCAGAACATCCTTAGATACATCTTTGATTTTTGTACCATTGTCTGTATAGCCTGCAATATAATTTAAATTTTCTGAAGTCAAGCCAGCGCCAGCGAAGCCAATCTTGATAGTTCTATTAGCACCGTTATAGTCTTTTACACCGTTGGAGGTTGTCGCGCTATCAGCAGTTCCGGCACTTGTGGCATACTTAACTGATTTATTTGCATCGGCTGTATTGTCTACATTTCCAAGTCCGATATTGCTTTTCGTAATGTTGACTGTTTTCGCAGCGCTACCATCATAAGTAGCAGCAATTGCACCGTTTGTTTGAATTGTTAGAGCGGTCGGGTTTTTAAGCGAGGAAGGAAAGTCAGTGATTTGTGATTTGGTATGTGTGTGGGAACTGTTTGCTTTGTCATTTAATTTGGTGTTGATTTCTGCCTCAGTGTAATAACGGTCATCGTGAGTATGACTCTTCGGAGCGAACTTTTCTTTCAGCTTGCCCCACAGATACTGTAAGCCAGCATAATCTAAATATCCCATAATCGACCTCCTGTCTCAGTAAGAACTGAAATCAGCTTGCCAAAACATTGTCGATTTCAGTATTTGTGATCTTTGTAATAGTAAAAATTTCGCCCAAAGCATCCCACTTAGAGCCATTCCATGCATAGTTCATTCCATTACCAACGTCATACACATCACCAATGGTCTGACCGCTCGTGGGTAGCTTGTCCGTAGAAGCGACGGAACCCTTGTAACGATACATTGCCGTGATATCGCTCTTCAGGGCATAGGTGCTTGCTGCGCCAAATCCATCTAGCTTCTTCTTGTCAGAGGTACTCATCAAACCATGGGTACTCTGTGTTGCGTCACTGTATGTTGTATTGGTCGGAGTAGACCAAGTACCATCGCCGCGCAGATATTGACCTTGCTTGCCAGCTGCCGGAGCCGGAACTAGACCAGAACCACCAGCTGCCGAAGCAGTAGCAGCCTTAAAAGTGCCATAAGTAGTATTGGTGTCGGGCGGAACCTGCCAAGTACCATCAGAGCGCAGATAACGGTTTGCAGCACCTGCGGCAGGAGCCGGAGCAAGACCATGCACACCGGCAGCTTCAGTAGTAGCACCCTTCATGTCAGTATAAGTAGTGTTATTATCATTGCCCCACTGAGCAGTACCATCAGCACTCCATCTCAGAATCTGACCAGCGGAACCACCGGCAGGAATATGCTTATTGCCAGAACTGGTAGGGTGAGAATAGTTATTTGCACCGTTCGCAATACCATCTAGCTTAGCTTTGTAAGCAGCACTAAAGTCGTTTGTAGAAAGGCCCTTGCCATCAACTTTATCGACCTTGTCAGCTAATTTTGCTTTTATTTTCTGCCAGAAATACAGCAGGCCATCATAATCTAACCAAGCCATAAATTTCCTCCTTTACATTGAAAGTATCTTGTCTATATCTGAATTAGTCAGCGCCTCCATGTACATAGATGGATCGCCTGTATTCACAACCAACTCGCCATTCTCATCCGTCATAACGGTGGTGATGCCCGTGCCTTTGATGGATACAGAGCTTTGTTTTGCGCCATCTAGCGTGATTTTTGCCTTGCCGTTAAGCGCACTTTTATTTGCACCCAGCGAGAAATTGTTGTCGTTTAATAGTGTCCAGTTGCCGCCCAAGTACGCATATAGCTTATCAGGCTTCAGATAATAGATTTTTTCGGCTAGAGGAGCCAATGGTAAGTCACTCACAACCTCTAAATCGCTTCCGATTTTTACGTGAGCCGTAGCAGTGTCTCGATAGGCGTTTCCGGTGTCAAGGCAGACAATAAGCTGTCCGTCGATCACTGGAGTCTTGTCGAGTTGAGATTGTGCAATCTCTAAAAGTGATAATTTTGACATCATGAAACTCCTTTTCGATAAAAATAGCCCCACACTCCATTACAGAGTGCAGGGATTCACGGTAGATTATTATGTCTCAGCGTTCGCGCCGGAATCATCAATAGCCTTCCAAGTCAGAGCCCCCTCGACACTCTTAACGCGATTATCCATAGCAGTATTCAAACCATCTGCATATGTTTTAGCCGTATCGCGAGCGGCATTCGCCTTTTTAGTAGCATCAGCAGCAGCGGCAGAAATTACTTCGGATTTTGCAGCAGTCAGTTCATCCTGAGATACCTTTGCATTCCAAGCCTTGCGCTCTTCAGCGGTAATATGCACAACGGCATCCTTAGAGTGTCCATCTAGCTGATCCTGCACCTTCTTGATTTTTGCATCTGTTTCTACCTTAGTGTAAGCATCCGGCACAGCCACATACAGACCATCCTCTTCAATCGTGATAGAGTTGTTAGCTTTTGCAGACACGCGCACAGCAACACTGATTTTATTGTCGTTAGAAACGGTCACAGTTGCGGTAGAAGTTGCAACACCAACATAAATGTCAATCAGAGAGCCGACAGGAATCTTAATTACATCACCACTAGTAATGGTCAGCTCAATATTTTTATCTTTTGTATTGTAAGTTCCGCTGGTAACAACCAAGTCCTTGCCCAACGCAATCGTCAGAGTGTCGCCGCCAAATACGGGCATTTTAATGGTGCGGGTCTCTGCATCGTAAGTAGGCTCATGAACAACACCAGTCAGTGTAGTAGTAACAGGCTCGCCGTTCTTTGCAACACTCAACACACCAGCATTATAAGTAACATCTGTAACGAACTTACCTTTAATACCTTCCACTGCTGCAACCTTAGCATTAACATAATCAGCGACAGCCTTAGTGGTCGGAATATCGTCATTGGTGGCATCTGCCGGAATCTGAGTAACAGTTGTTTTATTCAGCTGCACAAATTCTGTGCCATTCCAAATATGCATGGTATAGTCTGTCATGCGGAAATAAATAATGCCCTGAACCTGACCCGCTGCGGGCAGGGAAGACACCATCTTAGTGCTCTTGGTGTACTCAGTTGTACCCTTAAACATTTGCAGCGTATCGGTCGTAAAATACAGGGTGTCCATGTCTTTTGGAGCAAGGGCGTCGTACCGTGCTTTCGTACCATACGCAAATTTTACTTGTGCCATATTTTTCCTCCTTATTAGAATTCAGTCCATTGGAAATTTGTAGATTGAGTTTGAAAAGGCTCGACGAAAAACCGACCTGACTCCGCGCTTTGCTGCACGACCCATGGTTCATATTTGTCGTCTTTGCCTCGTATCATTACGGTTTGACCTGCATAAGTCGCATCATTCTGGTTGATTGCCTCATTTGCCGCCGGAATATTATCAAAACAAAGCGTCCGAGGCGCTACCTTTTGAATAGATAAGTCGTCCCGGACGTATATGAATTCTGATGTATCTTTTGTGATAATAAGGTCTTTGCCATCAATCAACCCAAGCGCAATCGCGGCTTCTACGTCTTCTGCGTTACCGTAACCAAGCTTCGAGTATTTGTATGCCATTCTTTTCACCTCGCTTTAAACGATGGTTAGAATGGGACAACACGCATACTACCATCTTCAGTTTCCACAGTTTCAGTCGTGATCTTAATAGCGTTACCAATGGGTTTGCCCTCGGAGGTAAGCTGAATACGATGCTCTTCATCGTAAGTGATATTATCAGCCTTGTTAGCCAGACTAGTGTTGAAGCGGTCGGTCATCGCCTTGTTCAGAGCCTCCAGTGCGATAATACGCTGATCCAGAGTGCTCAGTGCTTCATCGGGGATCAAATCAGACCACTTGCTGATAGGAATAATATGTACAACGCCTGGCCCAGCCTTACGCACGCGCTGAATTGTCTGTCCTTCAGAGTCCATCTCAACGTGAATGAAGGTCAACTGGAACTCAATGTCACCAGCTTCACTGGTCAGAACCGTATCAAACGGTAGAAGATACTCCAACCGGTTCTTGTATAGGTCTTTTGATTTTTGTAGAATTTCAGTTTTATAGCGTTTGCTCACAGGCAAAACGTACTCCAGCATAACGGTATAATCACTAATATCTACGCCCTTGTATGTCTGATCGGCAAGAAAGTGCAAATTATCCACCAGCTTGCTTCGCTGCATGATACGCTCAGTCAGACTCGCTGTGATAGTGTTATCCTCGTTAATTAAAAAGGTATACATATCACACCTCCTTTCCGTTCACGATGTACAGGTAATCATCCAATGAGATCTTCTTGCCCTCAAGCAAGTTCTCCACAAATTTGTCCTGTACCATTCCATTCTTATAGAGTCGGTGCATACTCTCGACGAACTCAGTGAAAATCTTCTCCATCACAGTAGACCTCCTTGAATTAACGTCAACGTATAAGCATCAATAATGGCATCAGGAGTTGTACCTCCCAAGGCCTTGATTTGGTCATATTCGTATTTGTCAATCGGCTCAAGCGTTACAGTGTCATATTCCGGGGATGGAATCAGGTAATAACCTTCAACGTGCCAGATATACTTGCCGTTGCTGCTGATAATACCCTGTGCGTCATCTTCGGTGCAATTCACCATGATATCGTGCTTGGGCTGATACTTTACAAACTGAAGGCGGTCAAGAGCATCGATCACTCGACCGTCTTTAAGTACCTTATAATACACTCTTAACACCTCCTTAAATGCTGAACATCACGGTTACTCCTAGCTGCTCAGAAGGATAATGGAAACCATACAGCTCACCGGTCTCCTCAATTGCATAGAAGTATCCATCATAGGTCGCAAACGGGCTGCGCAACCAATACTTTGTTGCTCTACCTTCTGCATTGTGCTTGATGCGGGATTCATTGCCAGTCATGTAGCTGATTGTTTGACCTTCGTAAACGTAAGGCTCGTCAATCATCGAAGAGCTTACTTCAATCGCAGATGGAATGAAGAAATAACAATCCGAAGTTACAATTTCCTTACTCTTATTTCCGGCAGAACTCGGTACTTTGACCTTTTTGATAAGCTGTTTCCAACCAATCGGCAAAGCATCAACTAGACGAGAGTCAAGATACTCACGCAGAGAAGTGTTACCCCAGCCGCCAGCATTGTTAGAAGAAGAACTCAGTACCATGTCCTGACCCAGCGTATCCTTCTGCAAGAATGTCATGGAACAACGCTTGTTGGAATTATCGCTCAGGTAGTAGTTCTTAAAGCTTGCCACCTCAACGATCAAATCATCGTGTGTCCATGCGGCCAATTCGCGACAAGCAGCATCACCAAGGTCTGCGTACCAAAGCTTAGACCAATAAACCGTACCTTTAGCATGGCGCTCGTAAGCACCATCGTCTGCTTTTGCACATCCAAATACCAGAGTGGCATTCGTCTTTGTGGAACGGGTACGAGTAATCTTTGTGTAATTCAGTGCAGAGCCATAGATATTAGAGGAATAGACATACAGACCGTTATCACCCTTAATGTGCCGGATAACAGTCATATCGCGAGAACCGGCAGCGACACCATTTGCAGAGTCAATACCCCAAGTCATCTTGACGCCAGTTGAGTTCCACAGACGGATACCATTCATGCCGTTCTGCTCAAAGCACTGCATCAAAACAGTGTTATTTGTATTTGTGACATCCATCTTGTAGTCAACAGCCAGCACAAAATCTCTGTCCTCTTCAAACAGCTTGAGGTCGGTATCAATGTAGTTCTTGCCATCAAACACCTGCGGCTTACTAATAAGAACCTTTTCAGTGATGTCCTCATAAGAGAAATCGTTGCCAAGCTTGATGGAAACTTCATCCTTTGGCGTGGCAACATTCTGCTCAACTCCAACCTTGTTCATCGCATAGATTTCAACAGGACGAAGCTGACCAATCTCCTTACCATCAAAATAAGTAGAAGAATACTCGCAGCTATCATAAACAGCATTGATATCCTTATCGCCGGTGACGTAACCGCCCTTATCCCAGCCACTGAACAAGTAATACTTAAAAGCAGTTTCCTCAGAGGTATAAGTCGGAGTATCGCCGTCATACAGCACCATAGAACCATACGGAGCAACAGTTTCCTTCAACACAGCACCACGATTCATATAGCGGACAGTGTATTTGCGCACAGATTCGGTATAAGTTGCGGTAACAGTCTGATTGCTGAAAACAGTCGTAAACTCGGTGTCCCAGCCACTGAAAGTAAAATCTGTAGAAATTGTGCTTTTAGCAGTAGGTGTCGGAATTGGATTCTCCTTGCGGGTAACAGGGTCAACAGCTTTATCGCCCTTATCAATGTACTGGACATCCAACACCGTGCCATCCTTGTTCACGAACGTCCAGACAAACTGCTGAACAAGCGTGTTGTAAGTAATGTTCAAATCAGGCCATTGTGCTGTAAATTCCTCCAGCTGACGCTCGCGCATGATGGGCACATGAACACTACCCTCAATAACAGAATGGTCGGTATTATATCCGTTTTCATCCAAGCCAGTCATCTTCAACAGACGATCCAGCAGGGAAGTATCATCCAACTGCCAATCAACGCCAGTCAAACGCACACGGTTCAGGTTTGTGCACTTAGCCAGCATATCAGTCAGGTCAATTGTCGGGCACTTCTCGACAGTCAGTGTGGTGATATTCTTATAATCTGTAACCTTCAGGTCGGTCAGATAATTCAGGTTCTTAGCACTCAAACTTGCGATCGCAGGCAATTCGGCTTTTCGAATCTTGCCGCCCTTAGCAAACGCGACACCAGTAATACCAGAGCCGCCAGCATAGAACTCTTCCAGATTCGTACAGCCGGTCAGACTGATGGACTTCTTCAGGTTCGGCACATTCTGCAGGTTCAAATGCTCAAGCAGTGTGTTGTTACCAACCGCAAAATCAGTCATGTTTGTATTCTTGTAACCATCGGCGGCAGAACCAATCTTCAGGTCAGTCAACTTTACACCGTGGCTGAAATCAACATAGCCGGGGTAGAAACCAGAAATATCGCCAATGCTCTGGATGATAGAAGCGTTGTAAACATAAACTTCAGTATCATTCATGGCTGCAATCGGGCACTGAATCTCGTAAGTTTGACCGCGCTTACCACGCACCTTTACAGGGTTAGAACCATACCGCACAGAGACATAAGTGTCGGCATAGGGGACAATATGGAAAGTACCATCGGGTTTCACGCCTGTCCAGTTGGTCGGAGTATAACCACGAATGGTCATATCGTCAGAGGTACAAGTAGCACCCGTATACTTAGATGCCATGTATTTTTCCTGATATCGCTGGAACTGGCGTCTTTGGTGGCGTTTGTTACCGTGCATCATTGGCAGATAGCTGGTTGTGCCATTATCCTCATAAGTACGGAAATATTTGCGCCGCATATCCATAATCCACAACTTTTCAGGCTTTACATCTTGATAATCCTCGAACTTTTTCAAAATACGAGTAGCACTCCATGCCAAAGCACTCTCACGGTTCAGGAACATCTTTGCGAGATCATCTGCAAATAGGTCACGAATCTTACACCACAGTTTCGAGTCATGTGCATTAAACACGCTCTTTGTGCCAATGGTGTCCATATCCTCATAGCCGTAACTCAGGGTCAGACCACCCTCGTTATCGTTGCCCATTGCAGTGTCGTTATCGTAGTCAAAACAGAAATCCCAGTGCACAAGGTCAGTCGTGTGCGGGAATACGTTCTTTGCACGGTTATCGACCATAGTATGACGCTCAGTAAATAGATAGTGGAACAGGGCAGAATCCTTGATAAAGTAATTCTCAAAGTTCTTCTTGAATTCGGCATCATCTGCATTCACAACCCAGTTTTGCACGCGAATCCATGCATCTTTAGCTGCCTGAATCTCTTCCTCGGTACAATTCTTATTGATGTAACGGAACTCAAAGCTATGGTCGCCATCCCAAGTTTCCTCAGAGAAGTCGCCACTCAGGAAGCGAGTCTGTGCATCGGTGTTATTATCAATCTCAATAATAACTTCCTTGTGATTGTTCGGGTCCATACCCATTGTGTCACTATTCTTCTTTGAGTTGCCAAAATCGCCGCAAGCATAGAAATGCCACTGACCATCCTTGAAGACAGTTGCGTTTGTGGTGTCGGTCTCCTGAATAAAAACGACACAGGGATAGAATGCCATGGTGTCGCGTACCTTCGGGTTGTCCTTGCGAGCTTGACGAATGTACGGGTTGAACTCGTTAAACTCGTCTGCCAGTAGAGCATTATTTGCATTCTCAGAAGAAGCAACATTGACTTTGATGTTAAAATACTTCTCACCAACGCTGTTTTCTGTAAATGCATACTTGCTGCCGGTGCTCTCATCACCAAAGATGAAACCACCAGAGCAGTTGATATCAATATTACGACCAGATTCACCGTATGCATTAGAGCTAGTGCCCTGTCCCTTGTGTGAACCAGTGGCAATCCAGTTGTCTTCCACAGCGCGACCATTCTTATAAATGTGCTGAATAGTCGTGTTCGGAACTTCGTTCTTTTTGCCAGTCGTAAAGGTCGGAGCAGAGATCTTGATAATGCGCAGGTCTGGGCACTTCTCAGCCAGTAGGTCAGGATTCAGTTCGCCGCTCACATCCGTAATATCATTGCGGGTGTAGCGCTCAATCATTTCTTCTGCATTCTTTGCGTCTGCAATAAAGTTGTCGAGGATCTCGTCGTCCGTCAGGTTCATCATGTAGGACTTCATGCGGTAAACTAGCACGTCACAATCAGGAGAACCAATCGTAATGCCTACCGGAGAAGCCTGTGTAAAGTTGTCGCTTGCGTCATACAGTTCAACACGACAGGGAATACCATCCAGCCACAGAACCATTTCCTTATACTGGCTGTCTGGCAGAATGTTGAATTCAAACTCCATGAAGTCATCTTCACAAGTCGGTAGATCGATGCTATTCTGCTCACTGGTCAGTGTGACCTTCTGCGCCTGAATATTCAAACCGATACCACCGTTCAAACAGGTCAGTGCCGTAGCATCGTAGTTCTTGACATTCGTAGTCTTAAACACAAGCTTAAAGTTCTTACCCAACTTCTTTGCATCATCACCAAACAACTTATAACTGATATTTGCAGTTGTACCAGCCTTCACACAGAAGTAGGTATCACCATCTTCGTCCAGCTGATAGCCACCGTTAGACCAGTCAAAATTATCGCTTACAGTCAGCCTTGTATTGCCATCAGACCACAAGCGGGTCTCGTCAGCGTTAGTCTTGCCAGCAGGGTTAAAATCAAAAGCCAGATTTGTCTTAACGGGCTCAATCGTAATACCAAGCTCTTTAATCTCGACACTAATCTCCTTGCTTACGGAGCCACATACGATCTTCAGGACATGAGTACCAATATCAGCGGATTTCCATGTCCATGTCTGCATAGTACGTCCGACAGTCAGAGTGGCAGTCTTAGCGCCGTCAACCTCCAACGTTACAGTGGTTGTAGAGCTAGAAGGGTCATAAACGGTATAGTTGATTGCAACGTTGCTGTACTGCTTTGCACTTGCCGTCTTTGTGGCACAGCTGATAATAGGAGTTGTATTGCCTTCAGCTGCCCACATGATATCTTTGACAACCTTATTACTGGTGACCTGTTTTCCATTGATTTCAGCAGTCATGGAAACTTCTACCAAATGTGCGCCGTGGGTCTGTGCAGGAATAGCATAAGTCAACTGTCTGCCTGTAACGCTGCTTGTGGTAGAGCCAAGAATCTTTCCATCAATCGTAAAGTTGATAGTTTTTGCAATATTGCCATACGGAGTGTAGCGGAAGGTTACCTCTCCACTATAAACCAGCGTATCATCAAAAGAACTCTCCAGATAGAACTCAACAACATTGACAGTCCAAGTCTTTGTACCAACACTGCCCACGCTATCGGTCACCTGTAGCTTAACAGTATTGTCACCGCTGTGCAGATACTGGGTTGCGTCAAAGCTGTTCTTTCCCTGGATAACGGTCTGCGTGCCAACTTTTGTATTGCCGACATACCAGACGCCAGTAGCGGAACCAGTGTCATCGCCAGAATTGTCCACAGAAGAGAACTTGAAATTGATAATAGCTGAGTCACCAGCAATCACAGTTAGCGCAGAGCCATCCAGACGCTCGATCTTGATAACACTTGTACTGCCGCCAGTGCCACCGCCACCACCTTGGATGACGACCTGCGTTTTCACAGTACCATTTTCCAACAGGCTCAGCTTTGAATCCTCGTAAGTAATATCATACTCACGCCCAGAATTCGGGTCAGGCTTCACATTTTTCAACTGCTCCTGAATTTCAGAAATATCGCCATTGATAGTGTCGATACTATTCTGCAAACCGGAAGCAGTATTTTTTACCACAGTCAAATCATTTGCCACGGTCTCAACGCTGGTCTTTTCAGCCTTTGCTTCTAACAGCTTATCGGTTGCCTGTTTGTTGTAATAATCACTTTGCAAGGTCTCAGGCAAGTTACCAACGCTATCCTGCAGATTCTTTACGGCAGCATCAGTACTGGTCTTATACTCGGTCAGTTCAGTCTTAACGGGCGCAATCTTTTCATCGATTTTTGCTTCAACAGTTTTATTAAAAGCTGTCACCCAATCAGCACTCGGGTCAGTGTTCAGTGTGATGGTTTTAATAATCTTTTCGCCATTCAGGAACTTAATCGTCTGTGTTTCAGCATCATACTGCACATCAAACTTTGCTAGACCATCAACCTTGGCGATATCACCCCGAAGCAGAGTAACAAAACCATCAACCTCTTCTTTAGTGTAGTAGCTTGCCAGTGTGTCGGCCAGACCGTCTACGACAGCCTGTGCTTCTTGTGCGCTCTGTGCAGCCTGAGTTGCAGCAGTCTGTGCCTCACCAACCTTCTGGCTCATCGTAGCTAAGAACTGAGTATACCAGTCATCGCCAGTCGGATCGGTCATTGCGGTGCCGGTAAGCGATTTCAAAACATTCAGTTTTTCGTTCGGCTTTGTGCGCCATAGATAATTCTTCGATTCACCGCTGCTCGGTACAGTAATTGCACCAGTCGCCATAATTTCAAACTTCAGTACACCCTCTTTGATGGTGGCATAGTTGCTGACCATCCAGTAAAACCGGATCTTATCAGTACTATAGCTCACGTTGATGGGTGCGGTATAGTTCTCAGCATTATTAGCGTTAACATAGTGGATCTGAATCGTCATGCTCATCAGGTCAACACCATCATAATAACGCGGCATCTCAAACGGAATGACCTGACTGTTGTTTTCCTGTGTGATATTTACCTGAGTCGGACTCAGTGTGATTTCTTTATTGGTATCAACCGTAGAAAAATCATTGTCCGAGAAGGTATCAAACCACGTATAGTTGCCACTTCTGGTGAAATTCTGGTCTTCCACAGAGAAGATTGCCACATCCTCATCACAATCAACCACTGGACGAGCATCTTCTATGGAAGCCTCCATCGTCATTGCGGGGCTTGCAGCGACCATACGTTTGGATTCTTCAAATGATAATGCCATCTACTCACTCCTCTCATTAAGTATCTTTCTTATTATCGATATATTTTTCTTTGAGGACATTCTCATAAGTGATATAGGGATAATACGGGTAATAGCGGCTCAATGTAACATTCATTGTGCCTTCTCCAATGTTTTTATCTATCTTTTTAATAATCCACTCAACTGCAATATCAGACTTCAGGTACTTCGCTGCATATTTTACCTTTTCATTTACGTCAAGCCACGGAATCATGTGCATACTCAATGTGATGGAATCCGTCAGCCGACAATTTTTCCATAGCGTGTATTTGCATACCGTCATGGCTGATTCATCCGAGGTATATCCGTCAAACTCACTACCCGAGCACACAAGGTTTCTTCGCCCGATTTTATCAATCGTCAACCGACTATTGTACAAGTCATCAATGCGGTTTGGGTCATTTACGACAACGTACTCAAGGTTGTCACATGCCTCCGCAATCTTGTCTGCCTCAATTTGTTTTGCGGTCGGCATTGCATCCACAAACTTCGTCATAGCATGAGACTGAGACTGACCAATAAAATAGACCCGGCTCTCAATAAGAAGAGCAGGGTCTGATATCTGGATCTCTGTATTCGTTGCTGGATTATACTTCACATACACGGTGTCATAATTTTTCGTGGATGGATTATAGATTTGTTTCGGGTAATAGCGCACCTGTGGATCACGCTGTTCTTTTTCGTATTTGCCTGTAAGTGCGTTGAACTTATATGTAAATGCACCATCAGTTGCCTGATTTAGCCAATGCTCGCCATATTTTATGACGTAATAACGGCCTTTCCTTAGTAGAGAGGTATCTTCTGGTTCGTCCTCTCCTTTTTCGTTGGTAACAGCCTTAAACAACATCATAGGTCCATACACTTCGCGCGTTGTTTCCCGATACTGTCCTGCCCCAGTCGGATTCGTTTTGATTGTCGTAACAAGGTTCTCAACACAGATTCTTGCATTTATCGCAATATCTTCTGGGCAAATAAACGAAAATCTTGTACCGTCCTGAATACTTGCTTGTTTTAATTTTAACAATAAAATAGACGCGCCGGTATCATTTGGGTTCATGTTGTAGCTCATATTCAATTTATTATCTTTAAGCAGCGTAACAACATCATTCCATTCTTTTGTTCCTTTTTTACAATACACGACCTCGCCAGTACCGTCTGGGTCATTTTTTTCAAGTTTATCCTTACAGAAATAGTCGCTGGAGTTTGATGCACCCCATACCTCTACACAGTTATGGATCTGACCGTAATCGACGCTGGCATCTTCGCTGATAACCATACTCTTAAATGTATCCTCGTCCAGAACAACGGGGTCGTCGTAGCCAGACGGAATTTCTTTACACACAAAAGTATCGTCGTCAAAATACATCTCGAAAGGGAAATAGAGGTCTCTCAACTCCGTCAAAATGTTCCAGATTGTCGTGCCAGTATTATATTCTAGGTCGTGCGGAATTCGCCGTACCCAATAGTCAACCATACTCTTTGTCAGCCCTGAAAGTTCAAATGTCTCCTTAATGGAATCACGAACATAGTGCGGCTTCTTTTTGTCATCTTCGTAGTAGTTGACCCCATCCTTAACCACGAGCTTGCGGTCATACATCGGAATGCGCGTTGCGTATCCGGTCAGTGTTCCACCAAGCGTGCCGTCAAGCAAACAGGTCATATCAAGACAAGAAAGGCTTAGTTTGTTCGTTGTAGCATCATAACTGTATCCATTTTGCTGTATTGCATATACGCCAGCGCCATACCAGTGTACACCATCTGTATCCACAAAGTTCGTGCCAGTTCGTATTTCAGCCTCACCAGAGTATAAAGCGTGATAGAAGTTATATATCTGAGTTAAACCATCTTTCAATTCCCATATCGTTCCTTGAATATCGTGCATTGAATAGCCAACAAATACACTTGTGTCATGGAAATATTTATCAAGTTCTTCTTTGGTACAGCCAGCAATCGCTGCAACATCGGCTGCAGATAATATCCTTCCTGCTGCGATACCACCCTCTACAGCAGCAATCATATTTTTTACACGTACTGTTTTCCCATAAATCATACAGTCAACACCAAAACTATCAAGTTCAAGTATTTTACTTTGTAAAGTTGAACCATCTCTTTGAACTGCATCACAAGCTGCATTGAAAATCACTTCAATATAAGACCTGATATCTGCATTCAGCAGCGGAATAACAACATCTCCTCCGCCTATCAGTAGTGGAGTGTATGCAATCTCATACGTCTTGCCATTTGTTGTATAACCATCTGAAGATGCAACAACGGTCGAATATGTTCCAACATCTCCTTGCTCTTTCACAAAAGATGCATATTTCTCTTTATTTTCATCTGTCCAAATAATACGCTTACGGTTTATATTTTCGATATTGCCATACTGTTCATAACCGCCAACCTTATATCTCCACTTTGCTTGCCTTAACTCTGCGTCCTTTTCTTTGTATATCGCACTATTTTTGATTTTTGCATCGATCTCTTCTTCTGGTATTCTTACCGCGTCCGCCCCAACAAGCGGCATACTTGTTGGAGCTTTCATACCAATCTGTAAGCGCAGCATCTTGCTCGTCCACTCCTCTGTGGAGAACTGAGAAATAGAGAATCCACTCTTCGGGAAGATATCAAGATTAAAAGTGCGCCGTGTATCTGAGTCTGCGTCAATCGAGTTAGAACCACTTAACGCAAGTCCTTCGATCGTATCAATAATCTGGTAGTCCTTATTCAGCAGTTCAATACGACAGTATAATCTTTTTGACCGGCTTTTCAGTAAGGCCAGATCTTCTTCTGTGGGTAAGTAAGTCATGGCCCACCTCCTTAAATCAAACCAGCGTTCTTCATGTCATCACTGCTATTCAAATCGCCAGTTTCTACAAAATCAAACGAGATTTCCACCTTATCCGGGTGTTCATCATCTGAGTAAGAAACGTTTCCATTTACGTTCATCAGCCATGCGCGGCCATCGTACATCTTCAATACTTTTGGCTTTTTGTTCGTTAGCCAATTGATAAAAGTCTCCCGATAGTCAATAGACCCATCAAAATCAAACGCATCATTGGCACGATCCCACTTGATAATAACACCAGAGAAGTTGCCGCTATAATAATTTGCCTCACTACCATAGAATACGATGGGGTACTTGCTTCCCAATGTCGTCTCCACAGACGCTTCTTGATTGCGCGTAATATTCGTGACAGCTGGCTCAAGACCAACATAATATGATATGTCTTTATCCATTAGCCATGCTCCGTCAAAATCGCTTACGGCACTTGTAGATGTGTACACTTGTTCAATTTCATCAACAACAGGAACTGCCATATACTGATATTTCGTTTTCCTGCCACGTGCGAATTTGTCATAGCATACAATCAAAATAGGCTCAACGGAACTTGTGATCTTCTTTTCATAAATCGTAATCCAGTCGTACTTGCCAACCTCTCTACGCTTTACGCGAATAGAATCAAAATTATTAGGCTCGTCTGCGCTTTTTGTAACAGTGAGCTTGATTCTACCTTCTCTTTTTTCATTCTCTGCCACAATTTCAAGTTTCTGCAGTTGTCCGTCATACTCAATTTTGAATACGCAAAAATCCGTGTCCAGAACATATCCATTTACAGTTTCTCCAACCGCTCGCACATAGTACACCTTATTATTATCAAGGCTTTCTACATTGAACGCATGTGAAATAGAGCCGTGATATATCTCCTCATGTAGTAAAGTCTTGTCTGAATCATAAAGCTGATATTTATAAAGATTCAGTGTCTCGCCCTCTTCTTCGATGTTTTTATACTCGACATTAAAAGAAAAAGCAGGGAAGGGAATTGTCTTTTCAGCGCGTGCTTCCACATCAACAAACTTTAACACCGGTTTTTCATGGCAATAAAAAAGAACGGCATCGCTAAAATCGCTTTTCTTGCCGCTCTGATTTGTTACTGCAATTTTAAGATAGTAGGGGAGTAGTCTGTTATGTACAAGGTTCGCTGGCAGCATAAACATACGCACAGAAGATGAACCACTGGTTTTCACTGTCTGGTCAACAATAATATTGCCGGAGGCGTTGTCATAGATAATATACTCCACTTCATTGATCGTGTCATCGTAACATGTGTACCGCACGATATTTTCCCGTGTAGCGTCTATCACAGAAAATTTTGAAATTATCGGTTTCGCCAATTTAACACCTCCTTATTTTACGCCATATATCTCACATGGAATAATCAAATCGTTATTTGTTGTAATGGCCGTCTCACCAGAGCTTTGTGCGTCAAAGAATGTAATTTCAGTGCAATATTTATTATTCTTTTCATATGCTTTTACATAGAACGGACGGAAAGCGCTTTTTATATTTGTGTCAGAATTGTATGATACACTTGGAGTAGAATTGTCGCCAGCGCTCAAATCATAAATCATACACAACTTCGGCGTATTCATAGTGACGCAGTGATATTCTGCACCACTCCATTCACCTGCGACTGGTTTCGACACAATAACAGAAACTTTGCTCAAATATTCGAGCACCCGTTTTGTTGCGGCACTCTCTGGATCAATCTCAACAACTTCTCTCTCTTTGTAGCCACGGAAGATAAAAATATACTCTGAATAATCGCTGTCTGCTTCAAAAGTTAACTTATTTTCTTCGCCAACAGCAGAGTATGCATCTTTTGAATCGTTCTTCCATAGTAGCTGGAAAATCTGTCCAGCCTTCAACTTGTCCACAGTAATAGTATCAGTGGTGATTTTATCCCCAGAAACTTGCGTAAGGCTGTTGTTTACAGAGGTGGAATCAAGCGCTACTTTACCATTTTTGTCAACAGATATAGCACCAGTCAAGTTAAGCTTTGTCGCCTTGATTTTTACAGTATTTGTACTCTGGTTTATCAAAGTAGCAATGTTTTTTCCAGTATAATCTGTCTTAGCCACCTTTGAATCAATGCTTTCAGTTGCTGTTTTGATGTGCTCTTCGAGCTTTTTATTTGCGTTCAGTTCTGCAGTATCCGCATACTTTTGAGCTTCAGTTTTTGTGGCACACAGTACGATGGCATTCTCGTTTTTTGAAATTTTAGATTCTGTCAGCGAAATTCTTGTATTTAGCCCGCTCATGTCCTCGTTGTATTTTTTAGTGGTTACGCGGGCTTCAATCTGCTGCTTTGTACTCTCCAAATCAGAATTATATTCCATTTTAAAACTTACAAGGTCACCATCTATTTTGCCAGCGGCATCCAGTGCCTCGTTTGCTTTTGTATCATCCGTGTATTTTAGCGCCACAGCCCAGTCAGTCCGACTAAAGCTTTCAGTTGTAGGACGCGCTGTCTGACATACAAGAACTTTATTATCACCAGAACTACTTGCCCAGATATCACCACGGCTATATGGGGTTGAAGGCGTTGTGAAAAAAACACGTCTTGATCCATTTGCTGTATCGTTTTCAAGGCTCGCAGCTCTCAAAACTTTCAATAAATTCTTGTCACTAAGAGCCTCCCATATAAAAGTGTCCGTCCACCTATACGCATCATCAGCCTTCATGTCATAATAAAGGTCGCCAATGTGCACTCTCTTTGCATCCTCCGTTACCCAATTTACTGTCGGAGCCGTATCAGTAGATGGTACACCACTGTAGAACCATAAGCTGAGTTGTCCGTCTGCCTGATCTTTTAGCGTTAAAAATTCACTGACATCCGTGTATTTGACAATAGTGTCAGCAAAATCTGTATCAATAATGGATAGCTGACTGCCAACCACGTTGACTTTGCTGTCCACTGTTTTCATTGTACCAATATTATCGGGGGAACATACCAGTCTCTTCATATCACCCTGCAATGCAGTCACAACCACACTCTGTCCAACCGTGTAAATCTGGTCAGAGGTAATGTTATACTGGCTTCCAAACACGGATATTGTGTATGTATTCCCACTCACCGCAGTTACCACGCCAGTCTGCGATTTGTCAAACTTTGCATCGTTGAGCTTCTTTTCAATCGTGTCTACGATGACTTTGCTCAACACGTCGATTGCATCTTGGCTATTTTGTGACATCTCGTCCCTCCTTTATAAATGTATACTCGATCTCAACCTACCCAACCCACCCTGAGCCAAGTATACTTCGTATTTATTTTTGCTTATTGCATTACTTAACGTCTATTCAGTTCCTGTACAACCTTGTTCGGTAGACGGTTTACCAACTCGCGAGCCAGTGCATCGCTATCTCCAACAGGATTGTTCACATTCACATCACCAATAGACAGGGAAATACCACCAGCGTCGCGGCTTTGCACCATAGAAGCAGAACTATGTTTTGCCAATTGATCGCTGAACCACTTGTCTGGATTGCCGCCCATCTCAAACAGGCGAGAGGTAATATCAGCAGGAACAACACCATCGCCAGTCTCAAGATATGTATAACGTCCAGAAGCTGGCTTACGAACAATAAGTTCTGAACCTCTTTCGTCAACGTTTGCAAAATGATTCGTTTTAGAAGATTTAAGACCATTCGCATGACCACCCAAAAAGAAACCAGCAAAACCTCCCAAAAGAGTACCAATCAATGCTCCTACAGGTCCACCTATTGCCATACCCGCAGCTGCGCCCAGACCAGCACCAGTAAGAGTTGTAGCAGCCGTTTTGACTGTTTTATCTTCATTGGCGGTTGCGTCATTCTTTTTGTCTGTTTCGTCAGTTGCTTTATTCTCTTCTTTAGATACGATCTGTGTAGCGTTAATTGTGAGATTTGTTGCGCTCTTTTGTGTGTTTTCGGCAGTTTCAGAACTACTATTCGCAGTGTCTTTTGTATTCTCGGCAGTTTCTTTACTCTTACCGAAAATGTCTTTACATAGATTTACGATTCCACCAATCGGACTGATGTCCCAGAAGAACGATGCAACAGACTTTATTGCCTTCTTGCCAAAACCATCTTCTTTGTTAGACCAGATTTCTTTTTGATGCTTTATACCCTTTACACCGCTATAAATACCAAGACCAGCCGCTGCAGCAAGACCAGCCGCTGCAGCAAGACCACCAACAACAGGGATTGCAGAAGCGCCAGCAGTACCTATAGCACTAACAGCGCCTTTGATAAGTCCGCCAGCACCAGTGACTAGTTTTCCTGCGCCTTTAATAAGAGTGGAACCAATCTTGCTCTTACTAACAGCATTACCGACAGCCTTAAATCCGTTTACAACTGTGGAAACAATGCCGCCGCCTTCGCCGGAACCGCCGAATAGGCTTTGAGCGCCACATTTGATCGTGTTCCAAATATTTGTAAACGCATTGATAATTCCATTGCCAGAACTTACAACCTGTTTTGTAATATTGTTATTCGCGGTTGTTAATATGTTCTTTAATGCGGTTCCCGTTTCTGTTGCAGTATCAACGAGCGTGGTTTTGACAGCGTTGACTGCCTGCTTGGCTGTATTAACATAAGATGTGCCAGAACTTGCAGCCTTTTCGCCACCATTATTTAAGAATCCTTTTATCGTATTCCACAGACCTTTTGTGCCGAGATCTTTGTACTCACCAGTCTTAAACATGGAATACAGATTATTTAGTTTTGTTAGCGTATTGATAAGTGATTCAAGATTCGTAATCAGATTCTGGATGCCAGTGATCGCGCTGCCGGTATTCAGACTTGCAATGATCTTGTCATGATAACCGTCCAGCGAGCCTTCCATCTGAGATAGACTCATCTTCTGGATTTGCGCAGTGTACTCAAGTTCCTTCTGGTAATCCTTCCAGCTCTTGCCGATATCATCCATGACCTCAGACAACTTGTCTTTGAACTCATTGTACTTTTTGATCTGGTCGTCAATAGCCTTTTCAGCGTCCTTGTTATTCCACTCGCGCTGCTTGTCAGCAAGATCTTCGCGTGCAGTACGCACATCTTCGGCGTTTGCCTGCCACTCGTAACCGTTCTCAGTGTACACACGGGTCGTGCGCTGTTGCTGGGCGCGGGCGAGAGCATCTTGTGCCTTGGAAAGCTCAATAGCACGTTCGGTAGCTTCGTTGTTTTCTTCCAGAGCTTCCTTCTGCTTATTCAGGGCTTCAATCCGCTTGTCGATGACTTTACCCATAGCATCGCCCCAAATCTTGAGGTCGTTGTTAGATTTGTCATTTAAAGTGGAGAGAAGGGAAAGAAAAGAGGACAGAACAGCTTTTGCATCGGATAGAGCGGACTTAAATTCCTCGATTACCTTTTCGACGCCATCCCAGTGCTTTTTCAGTTTTGTTGTAACCTGTGCGTCGGTCTCTTGAACTTCGAGAAGAGCCTTTTCCAAAGCGTCATCAAGTTCCTTTTGAACCTCGGCTTTTTGCTTGAGAGCTTCGTCTTCTGATAGATCCTTGTTAGAATCAATGGCAGACATTTTCTTTGTATATTGTGCTAAGACTTTCTGATACGTTGCAGTCTTCTTTGCAAGCTTCACATATTCTTCATGGGTTGGTTCACGCACATCATCAATCATTGCCTGAACTTGAATACCAATCGGACTACCTTCAAACTCTTTTGCAAACGCACTCAGTTTATCAACGTAACTTTGGCGAAGTGCCTTTACGTCAATTTTAGCGTTTCCGTCCTCATCATAAGTAAGTAGATTAGAGAATTCTTCAGGAAGTTCCTGCAGCTTCTGCATAGTATCCTGTGTCAGCTGGCCGGTAGTATTCCACTCGTCCATCGCATCTTTTAGCGTGCTCCAATTAGTTTGGTATTTGTCCAACTCGGTATTTACACGCTCAAGGTCAGTTCCAAGACCAACAAGATAATCACTAACAGAAATTTTGCCGCTTTCAATATTTGCCTTATCAGAACTTAACGAGTTTGCAAGTGCAGTAGCCGCTGCCCCGCCGGTTTCGTTTGCGGCTTTTATGCGCTTATCCAATTCATCAAGAGTTGCTTTCTTAAATGCCTCGGTGTTAAGATTGATGTTTCCGTTTTTGTCAACGAGATTATCCATCAAATCCTTGTTATCACCAAAGAACTTGCTCAGCTGCAAGATTGACTCTATCTTACTTTCTGTTGCATCAAGGTCACCAACACCGAATTGACTGTTCTTGATTTTCTGCTGAACATCATATAACCCAGAAAATGCGGATTTTATAGCGTCCGTCTTTTCCTTAGCTTCGTCCATCGCAGTGCCGTAGCCCTTGATGGCATCAGTCAACTGCTCAAAGGAGATGGTAGAAGAGTCAACACTAGAATTCAGCCAATTGAGAATCTTCTTCATCTCATCGGCAGACTTGCCACCATCATTGGCGGCATTTGCTTCCTCAAGCTGAGCCTTAATAAAGGTGCGGAATTTAGCCGTATTAAGCTCAAGCTTTCCATTTTGCTCAGTTAAGCAAGCAGTAAACTTATCATCAACACCGATTAACGACTTCATGGTGTCTGCACTAATATAACCATACTGGTTATATTCTTTCATCGCTTTTGTTAACGTATCAAAAGCAGATGACAGGTCAGCAACAGATTTAGAAGTTGTACTAGATGATTTTCCAGCATTTTTAGAAGATGAGCCAAATCCATTTAACTGATTTGTTAATGCTTGCCCACCCTTTAAAGCGGCATTCATATTGGTGTACAGCAAAGAAAGCTGAGTATTTGTGCGATTCGTGATTTCCTCTAGTTTTGCAGGATCTACGCCGCGTTCGCCGGCCTTCTCTACTTCATTTGCAAACTCCTGAGCTGCACTGTATGTCGCAGTAGCCGCAGTAGCATTTTTCAAGGCAGGAAGAAGATTTTCCAGAGCAGTCTTTTCAGCCTCTGTTTTCTCTTTTAAATCATCAGTGCTTTCAGCCGTGTCATCGGCAGTAAGATTTGCAACCTCATGTTGTGCGTTAGAAAGAATTGTTGCCGCAGCTTCTGCGTATTCAGCAGCAAGTAACTCAGCATAACTCTGTTTATTTATCTGGAGCTTACCATTAACAAGCTCAAGGCAATTCAGATACTCTGTGTTCATCGTCAGTAAAGACTGAAGAGAATCGAGACTCATGTAGCCATACTGGTTGTACTCTTCCATTGCACTGGTAGAAGCTTTATACGCAGACTGGATTTCATCCATTTTGGAAGAAATATCTTCCATCTTCTGTGCGCCAGCAGCCAATGCGTCAACACCATTTGCAGAAGACTGAGCTACAATACCAACTTGAACAAGTGCTTGGACAAACGCATTCACACCGTTTGTGTCAGCAGAGAAGTCCATGTCAGTCAGAGCTTTACGAAGATTTGCGAGAGCTTGCGCTTGCTCGTCTGATAATCCTTCGTTTGTACCCCACAAGAGTTCATTCAGCTTACTTGCATCAAATCCATCAATCGTATCTTCCAGAGTTTGAACAGCAGAATTTACCTTATCGAAAGTAAAACTGACATCCATACTGTTATTATTGTCATTCTGCCAAAAATCAACTGCTTGAAGTTTTCTACGAGCGTTTACATTCTCGTTAACGGCGTCCGTTGAGTCGTTATAAGAATCTACATCATCACGGAGAGCGGATTGCTCATCCATTAAATACTTATAAACGGTATTGTACGCACCGCCTGCCGCTCTCTGTGCTTCTGTTGTGTTTTGTACAATATAATCCAGTGCTCGTCCAAGTTCAGAATAATACTTTGCGATAGAATCTGGATCATTCAAGTCCTTTGCACCAAAACTACCATTTTTATTAAAAACATCAATACCAGCATCTTTTAACTCGTTCATAATACCACGGTTGGTATTTGCGGAAACAGAACTAAAGAAATGGGAGCGATTGTTATCTTTTGCTGTTTTAACTAGCTTATTGCTTTGAGCATCCTTGGATTGAATCAACTTCGATTCGGAAGCTTTGAGCTGTTCTTCTGTGATATCCTTCAGCAAACCAAGCTGTTCTTCATATTTTCCATTTTGAAGATTAAGCTGATTTGCCTTGTTTTCGTCAAGAGTGCCTTGTTCTTTTGCAAGAGCCAAAAGCTCCTCTTGGATATCCTTTGCTTGGTCAAAATCTTCTGTACTCCAACCAGACTTGTCGCCAAGTTCTTCGTAGGCATCGACTAAATCCTTCAAGGAAGAAGTCGTGTTGTTGGCCGCATCAGCAGCTTCTTTCGTTTTAGCAGCTGCTGTATCAATCCGCTGTGTATAACTTGTAATCGCACCAATAAGAGAGGAAACTACAAGCCCAGTAACAACACCAAGGGCCATATTCAAAAGTAACGCAGCACCACGAAGAGCCAAAATCTTTAACTTCGTAGCATCAATTTGGGCTTGACCAGAGATTAGCCATTTGATAAAATCAGACATGGAAAGATTTGTCTCGCCCAAAGCCTTTTTGTATGCTTTGTATTGCGCGATTAAGTCAACAAGAGACGCTTTTATTTTAGAAAAGGTCTGAATTTGTAACTTTTGAGTGTTAGCATCTACCGTGAAGAAAGTTAATATCGATTTCGAGGAGAAGAGAAACCATGGAAGAATATGTACGGTATTGCCCATTTTGCGACAAATATTACCATAAAAGAGATTTGCTGTGCGCGTTTTGCTTGAGAGATACTATTCTATTGCCTCAATGGAACGGAATGAACGAGCAGAAAAAAATCAATTGGAGGTTTACAAACAGACCCAAAAGAGATATCTCAGAATTAGATCCGAATTTTGTTAAAGAGATACAAGATAAAGCCAACGCTTTCGACGCCCAATATAGAGCAGAACTGGAAGAAAAAGAGCATCCAAAGTACACCCCTCGCTGCCCCACATGCGGCTCGCCAGACCTAGAAAAGATCGGCACAGCCTCCAAAGTTTTGGACGTGGCATTCTGGGGCTTCGCCAGTGGGAAAGTAAAGAAAACTTTCCATTGCCGAAATTGTGGATATGAGTGGTGACAAAAGAAAAGCCCTGCCACACAAAGTAGCAGGGTAGTTGGTCGTATTTAGATTTAGCGAAAAACGTATTTTGCCATTGCGGAATTTCTATCGCAATACAAAAACTCAAAACTCTTAACACGACTCATTGGGATACAGAGGACAGAACCGGTATTTGCATTCTTTGCGGCATCATCCATATCCTTACCAGACTTTGATTTTGCAGAGCAATGATATGTTAATGTAATATACTCATCATCTGCTGTTTCTAGTTTTCCTAAAATATGAGACCCATCATCCATGTTTAGCATCATCAAATTACCATGAGAATCGATATGCCTAGTCCAAATATTGTCACTCGGCTCAACTCCAAGAATGTTGACCATTATTTTTCGAGCCCAAACAGAGTTCTTGACTTTGTAAAATGCGGCAGCGGCAAGCAGCCCTAAAAGAACGTACGCCAGTACGATAGGAAAATCAACTACAACAAAAGGAAGGATTCTATCTAAGTAATCAACCGTATACTTTAATACAAAACCAACTGCGATACTTAAAATAAGATATCCCTGATATTCAATTTTCTTTAAAGACAGCTTCATATAAAACCAGACACAGATTGCGCCTGGAACAAATACATTAAACAGCGTATCAATGCTGTTGATTAGTTTTACTATTTCCGTCATCAGCGCCTCCATCTTTGCTTTTCAATCTATTATCACTATAATCTCTGAAATAAGCATTCAGCTGATTCTCTGTGGTTTCGTCCTTGCCGCCATGATACGTGTAGTCCGTGATAGAACGACCGCCAAAATTAGAAATTTCCATATTCGGCACATGCTTTTTATTATTTTCCATGATTCAACACTCCTTTTATAAGAGTGTATCACAGACTGTCGTAAAAAGCAACGCAAATTAAAACGCCCGGCCTCCCAGCAGTAGAGAAGTCGAGCTTGTTCGTTATGATAGCTGCGCCGTTGTTATTTCAGAAGTTCAGCAATTTCTTCAGCAGTCACACCATTTGCAAGCGCATTGGCAACAATATCTTCTGCCTTTTTGCGATTCAGCTCTGCCGCAATCTTTTTGTCGGCATCAGCCTTTTTCTTTTCGAGCTTGGTGATCTCTTTGTTGAGTTTTTTCAATTCTGCTTCTTTTGCTTTACGCTGGGCGTTCAGTGTAGCAATATCATCACCAATAGTTGCAATCTCCTGAGCAATAGATTCTGCGGCAGTATTCTTTTCAGCAATCTGTGCCGCATAATCGATACCGTCAAGAACCTTTACTTTGTTCTTACTTCCTTTAGGTCTAGCCATAATAAAACACCTCCGTATATTTTGGATACGCGATTGTACTTTTATTATAGCCAGAATATCGTATATAGTCAACGAATATTTTGTTTTCTCCTATTTATATCGCGCCAGAGAATAGCGCGTCTCCTCGTTTCCACCTACTTCTTTAAGTCGTCTGGTTACGTCTGAGGTGGACTTCTGAACTTTCATCCAGAACTGACTATCCTTCCAGTGGTTGCTCACTGACCCTTTTTAGTCGATGAACCTTCCACCCTCCTACATTATATAATAGGGGAGTGGATCGGCTGCTGACCGCCCATTGTAAACGCTACTTAGCACTCAATTATTACCATATTTTGACAATACGATAAAACCGAGCTTTTATCTCAGCATATAGCATCCATATCCTTGTTTCTATCTTTCGATTCCTACATTATATAAATATAACAATAGGCGATATGGCTCTTAGGGTTTCCCAGCACTCTAGGGGCTATTTTATTTTTACATGGTGCCGCATCCTATATTTTATACGCAACAAATATAAGAGGGCATATTAACTTTACCCGCACCATTTTTGAGTTTTCCGCTCATCTGCATTACAGACAACACACCAGAGATGGCAGCTGTCAAAGTGGGTAATGCACCAGCAAATTTTACAGCGTTATCTGCACCGTCAACAAAAACCGTTGCAAGATCTACGAAAAACCTCGGAATATCTGACTTCATCAAGTCCGTACTGAACTTCTGGAATGCAGAATCAAGCTGATTAAGCTTCGCCTGCAATGAATCCATGTACGTCTGGTTCTCACGCATTGCGCTTCCGCTAGAATTAAGAGCCTGTTTCATAGCATCTTCTGCAACGCTAAAATTATTCAGCAGGGCAGATGTACTCTGACCTCCACGCTTACCGGCGATCAATTCTGTAATATTTGCCTGAGTGGTATCAGAAAGGTCTTTCCAAACCTCAGAAAGCTCCTTCATAATCTGATAGGTTGATTTGAAGGTATTATCATCCTTCATGATATCAACCCCAGCAAGTTGCTTCAACTCAGAGCGAAGCTCAGATACGGAACTCGCCATTCCATCCGTAGCAATACCGGCATTTTCTGCATCAGTCTTTGAAGCACGAAGGTACATACTCAAAGTTTTTAGGTAAGTGCCACTCGCTTCACTGTCCTGAAGTACGCCATTTACAGCGGCTGCAAGGCTAAGAGTCTCTTGATATGTATTTCCGGCGGCAGACATCGCAGCAGAACTTTTCTGCATGATAATTCCGAGATCATTCATACTGACAGGCTCTGTATTCGCGATTTGGTTCATGCAGTCCAGAAGATGTTCTGCGTCGTCTGCAACCAGACCAAAGCCTTGCATTGTAGAAATCAGGTAAGAGGAGGCAGTTGTTGCGTTATCAATCTGATCTCCAACGTTAGCCATAAGCGCAGACACACGAGCAAGCTCTTCAGAGTCTTTGTCCGTATATCCGAGTCGTTTCCAGTCAGCAGTACTACTTACAAGGTCAGAAATATTCGCACCAAGCTCACGAGCATTTGTTGCAGTTCTGTCAAGATATTCATTCATCTCGTCGCCAGTCATTTTACTGACCTTTTTGAGTTCAGTTGCAGCCGTATCAAGCTCAAGAACGTTATCATAAACCTCTCGCAGACCTTGTTTGACCATTGCAACGCCAGCCATAGCGATAGCAGTCTGAAAGTGCTCTTTGAATAGACGAGACAGTTTTTGACCAAGAGTTTCAGTTTCAAGGCCAGCTTGGTGGCAAGCATTTTGGAATTTGCTGACTTTCATTTGAGCTTCTTCAAAAGAATAACTACCATTTTTAATCGCATCAAAAAGCTCATTATATTCTGCTTCAAACTTTGAACCTTCAAATCCATGAAGTGTTTCTTTATACTGATACAGAGTACGCATAAGATTTTCTATCTTATCTGTATCAGTATTTGCTGTCTTTGTCTGACGGCTTTGCCCCAAAGCATCGTCAATATGTTTTCTCACCTGAACAAGTAAATCGTCAACTTGACTAAGTGTTGCTTTAAACTCTGTTGGACCTTTATTTTCATCCAACTGTTTCATAGCAGCATCTAGCTCTGCCAATACTTGTTGCCCAGTTTTGCCATCATCCAACACGCCTGTGTTAAATTGCCCTAAAGCAACACTATTTTTTCTTGTGAATTCCGTACTACTTAATCTATTTTGAATAGTGTTATAGGCAGCTTGCTTTGAACGGACTTGACCGTGCTTCTGTTCGGCTTCTTTCTGCAAATCCTCTTCTGATTTCAAAGCTTGCTCAATTTGAATTTTTACCTTTAGCCACTCGTCAACAATATCACTTACTCGTTGTTTGTACGTAGCAGATTGAGTGTTCATTCCCTATTACAATAAACATGGAACCGGATATGGCAGCCAGCCATATTCCATTCC
>ERZ1026916.200-NODE-200-length-43291-cov-6.964567_pt1 | contig 43291 bp, 38 predicted proteins | sample MGYA00519465_ERZ1026916 | MGnify/ENA primary metagenome ERZ1026916 (study PRJEB26926, sample SAMN06164880) | human gut metagenome | biome: ENVO:00009003; feature: ENVO:2100002; material: ENVO:00002003 | host: Homo sapiens | place: USA | collected 2012 ... | reverse complement strand
CTTGCCCTTCGGGCAATTAAAATCTTTTCTAAAGATTTTAATTGGAGTTCAGTATCAATCATCCTTGACCGGGCAGCGGATATTCTTCCCCGCCCGCACAGTTTCAAAGCGTAAAAAGCACACAGCATCCTCCTATTTTGCTCCCTTTGTCCAGAGAGGATGCTCTCGCCGTCAGCTCTTTGCAATTCAACCAGAGCGTCCCTCACTCTTCCAACTCCTTCCGCAGCTTTTGCAGCGCCCGCTTTTCGATTCTGGACACATAACTCCTGCTGATCCCCGTAATGATCGCCACCTCCCGCTGCCGCTTCGGCGGCTTTCCATTCAGTCCATACCTCAATACGACCACCTCCCGCTCCTGTTCCGTCAAACAAGACCGAATCGCCCGATGCAGCTGTTCCGCGCTCTCCCGGGAGGACACCTGTTCCAGCAGATCGCCGTCCTCGCTGACCACATCCATCAAAGAAAGCGCCGCCCCATCGGTACCGGTCTCGATATAATCGGACAGCGAAACATCCTGCGCACTCTTCTTCTGCCCCCGAAAATACATCAGTATCTCATTTGCTACCATCTCCCCAACGACTTTTAGGCGCAGTAAAAGTCCCGTTTTCTTCTATGAATGCGTCATTTTTATCGCTTTCTTCGCATTCAATATCTACGAGGTCTTCCACATCGTTTTCATCATCTTCACCGGCCTTGGAAAGCCGCTCGTCAATGTTTGGATAATCCACTTCCCCATCCTCCGCTCCGAACAGGATTACATGGGCGTTTTCTCCGTCCCAGATCACCTTGCGAACAACCGTGCGAACGGCAGCACGTTTTTCTTCAACAGACATTTGATCCACATTTTCCCGGAACATTGCCAGAATCTGTCTGAGCAAATCGAATTCTCCGTCGCTCAGATGATTGGCCGTGACCAGCCCCTCCAACTCCCGAATCTGGCAATCAATCACCCGGTTGGCTTCTGTCAGTTCTTCAATACGCCTCAGCATACTGGGCCGAGCGATGGAGTCTCCGACCAACCCCAAAGAGTCCAACAGACCTGCTACAATTTTTTCATTCTGCGCAAGTTCCTCTCTCAGCTTCGTAAGCTGCGTGTCGTACTGCTCTCTGTTTCCAGTATAGAACTGCCTGCTCTTTTCCATCTGTTTCATAAAGGCACTGTCTTTTTCTGTCAATGTTTTCAGCTGTTCGATAATCGCCGCATCCAGGATATTGCCGTTTGCGTTCCGCTTATTACATCTGGTACGCTTGCTCCGCTCCTTCATCTTGCATACATAGGTGTAAATCAGTTCCCCGCTTCCGGTTCTCCGTTCCGTCAGCTTCGGATACATTCTCTCACCGCAGGAGCAGTAAATTAGGCCGGTAAGCAGCGCCTCATTATTTCTCGGCTTCCGATAGCCTTTGGATTTATTGCGTTCCAAAGACTGCTGTACGGTAATCCATTGTTTTGATGGCACAATTCCCGGGTGTTTTCCAAGGGCGATGATCCATTCCTCCATTGGGAGCAGGATCATTGCCCTGCCCTTTTCCTGGTCTGTTCGATTATAGGCCATAATTCCAAAGCTTCCATCAAACTCTGATTTGGGAAAACAGACCTCTGCTTTTCTTCCCAAAAAGAAATCATAAGCGTCTTCATCTGCCACCATGTACACAGGATTTTGAAGGATTGCCTTGATTGCAAAGCGTGAAAAGTTCTTTCCCAGCTTTGTCTTGATTCTTCTGCGGAGAAGCTCTGCCTCCACGGCTGTCAGAGAATCCGATTGCGTATACAAATCGTAAATCAGTTTCGGAATGTCGATTTCTTCCGGCACAGGCTCCAAGCAGAAGGATTTTCTCTCTTTGCCGTCTATCGTGATTTTGCTCACAGGTTTCGACCGATACCCCAACGGCGCAGTTCCACCAAGCCAACGACCGGTCTTCGCCAACTCGTGCATATTGTCCCGAATGCGTTCTGCAATGGTCTCCCGCTCCAACTGAGAAAACACGGAGATAATAAACATCATCGCCCTGCCCATCGGTGTGCTGGTGTCAAACTGCTCACGAATCGATACAAAGGACACATCCAGCTTTGTCAGTTCATCGATCAATCCGGTGAAGTCGCTGATATTACGGCTGATTCTGTCCAAGCGGTACACAACAATTGCTTTGAATTTCCGTTTGCGTACATCTGCCATCATTCTCTGAAACGCCGGTCTTTTTAAGTTGCCGCCAGAAAATCCTTCATCTTCAAAAACTTCACAAAGTTCCACATACCTTTCACCGAACATATTGCGGACATAGTCTTTGCATAGTTCGATTTGGTTTCCAATACTTTCGCCCTTACCGGTGAATTTTGACTTTCGAGAATATATCGCAATCTTTTCTTCGTTCTTCCTCATAACAGGGGACCCTCCTTCTATGTGTTATCATTGTGATTCTATCTTATCACAGCGCATAGAAATAGTAAACTCTGTATAGAACATTCCCCCACTTACTTTTTTAATTTCATATCACTTTAACAGCATTCTTCCCTTGCTTTTATGCAACTGAAGAATGCTGTTTTTTGCTTCTATAAAATTTTTTCACTTTTTTTCGTTTTTACCTTTACTTTTGGCCCTTCTCGATGCCTACCACTTGAGGGGGTTCTTCAAAGAGACATCTCTCCTCCCCCTCACCTGAACCTTGAAAACTTCATAATCATTCATCTGATACATTCTTCTGGACCGGAGCCGGGAGGACAGTACGCCGTGACCGCCTGCCCCATAAGGGGTACAAAGCGAGGAAGCCTGTGAGGGCTGAAGCAAAGGTGCTGAGCGAGAAATGCTGCCTCCAATGCCAGGTTGCCACCGGCAAGGCGACGAGGGTCCAGACAGGACAATGATACTTCTCTACGGAGCTGGCGGAGGACCCGGCAGGGGTGGAAGGCCCATGGACTCGATTCGCTCTCGAGCGTCAGATGATTTCCCTTTGTGTGTTTAGGGGGCGAGGCCGAATGAAACGCACCGACCAAAGCGCAGAAAGATTTTTCTGTGTTTTGGTGGAGCAGAAAAATAAGCAAAATAGCAATAGGAGGTACAAAATGAATCACTGCAAAACCATTGCCATTGTCAATCAGAAGGGAGGTGTTGGAAAAACCACTTCCACCGTCAATCTAGGGGTCGGCCTTGCTCAAGCCGGAAACCGGGTGCTGCTGGTAGACGATGACCCCCAGCACAGTTTGACCATCAGCTTAGGGATACGGAACGCTGACGAAGCTCTGGACACCACGCTAGCTACTGCCATGCAGGCCGAAATTCGGGATGAACCCGTTCCCTGGGAAGATGACATCATCCACAGCGGCGAGGGGGTCGATCTGCTTCCTGCGAACATTGAACTGTCCGGCGTGGAAATGAGTCTGTTCAATGCCATGTCCCGGGAACAGGTGCTGAAATCCGTTCTCAGCCGGGTGAAAGAGAACTACGACTACATTCTCATTGACTGTATGCCGTCTTTGGGGCTGATGTCCGTCAATGCTCTGGCTGCCGCCGACAGCGTGATCATCCCGTCTGCACCGGACTTTCTTTCCACAAAGGGTCTGAATCTGCTCATCCGCACCATCAGCAGAGTGCGGCGGCAGATCAATCCGAAACTGAAAATCGACGGAATCCTTATGACCATGGTAGATGGGCGAACAAACAACGCCAAAAGCATTATCGCCGCCCTGCGCTCAACATTGGGCGGCAGCGTCCGGGTATTCGACACGGAAATCCCCCGCTCTGTCCGAGCCGCTGAGGCCTCCGGCGAAGGAAAGAGCATTTTTACCTACGACCCCAAAAGCCGGGTCGCCCAGGCCTACGCAAACTTGACAAAGAAGGTAGCCGAACTTGGCAAAGAAACAAATCGATCTCGGTCTGACGGGGCTAGATGAGCTGTTCATGGATGATAAGGAGCGGGCAGAATCCAAGCTCCCTAAAATCCATGAAATTCCCCTTTCGGAAATTGACGAATTTCCAAACCATCCCTTTCATGTCCGCTTAGATGAGGACATGGATCAGCTGGTGGAGAGCATCAAGGAGCGGGGGATCATCACTCCCGTGACACTGCGGCAGAAGCCGGATGGGCGGTACGAAATTGTCTCCGGCCATCGCAGAACAAAAGCCTGTGAGCTGGCCGGCCTGACCACTGTGAAAGCGGAAATCAAGGAGCTTTCCAGAGACGAGGCCATTATCCTTATGGTGGAAAGCAATTTACAGCGCACCACCATCCTGCCCAGCGAAAAAGCGTTTTCCTACAAAATGCGGCTGGAAGCTATGAACAGGCAGGGACAGCGAACAGACTTAACTTGTGGACCAGTGGGCCACAAGTCAGACGGAACCAAATCGAGAGATGTTATTGCAGAATCTACGGACGAAAGTGCAAGACAAGTGTCTCGCTACATCCGTCTTACCCACCTTATTCCGCCTCTGCTTGACCTGGTGGATGCCGGAAAAATCGCTTTCCGTCCCGCCGTAGAGCTTTCTTACCTGACCGAGGCGGAACAAAACGACTTGCTGGATTCCATCAATTCCGAGCAGTCCACCCCATCCTTGGCGCAGGCCCTGAAGATGAAAGAATTTTCCCAGAACGGAAGGCTCAACGCCGATGTGATCCTCTCCATCATGTGCGAGCAGAAGCCCAACCAGAAAGAGAAAATCAGCTTCCAGTCGGAACGGCTAAAGCCCTTTATCCCAAAAAACTTTACCGCCAAGCAGACGGAGGACTATGTGATCAAAGCTCTGGAGTATTACCACCGGTATCAACTCCGACAAAAGGAGCGTGACCGATAATGGCTCCAAGGTGTCGTTCTCCTCCCCCTCACACTCCCCCTTATATTGTATAACCAGCTGTACCAGCTGAAAGAAACGTAGACACCTGCCAAAACCGGCGGGTGATTTTTTTGTGAAAGGAAAATGCCATGCGAAAAATTATGAAACGAGGGTTCTGCCTGTTTCTGGTGGCCGTGCTGCTGGCAGGGCTGGTGCCCTGTGCCTTTGCGGATGAAGCAATGCCCACCGGGGAAGTGGAAGCATCCGAGGCCGCAACGGAGGCAGCGGAAGAAACGACGGCTCCACCGGAAACGGCAGTTCCCTCAGAATCCACCGAGCCGCCATCAGAAACCACCGAACCCCCAGAGGCAACGGAAACCACGGAATCGGAAACGGAAGTCACAGAACCGGAAACTGACCCGGTAGAAGATGCCGTTGAGGATGACCGGCTTGCTGCCTACGCCTCCACAGTCACCAACGTGCTTCTGTTTGACAAAGCAAGCCCCAATTACACCACGGTCCTGAGAAGCCAGGTGTCTGTGACCTACAACCCCAACGGAAGCGATGCCGCAAAAACAGCCTATATCAAAAATCTGGGTTGGCACTTTGCACGGTACAACAATGTTCCCTATGAGGACGATCCGCTGTACTGCATCGAACCCTGCAAGAATTACGCAGCCAGCACTTCGGGCAACTACATGGACGAGGATCTGGGGGTATCCGGCAGCGGCAGCACCCGTGGCAGTAATGTCTGGTATGCCATGCCCTATTCCTACCGTCAGGCCATCGCCCTGACGCTGCTGTACTCCCGGCAGCTGTGGAACAGCAATTACAGTGTCAAAACCACAGCCATGGGCAACAACCCCAATGTGTCCACCCGGATCGCCACCCAGTTCCTGATCTATGAGATCGTAACAGGATTGCGGGATGCGGATACCTTCAACCGCCGTGGCTCCAACGGTTATACCAGCGGGGATGTATTCTACAATGCGGGTGTCGCCAGCGTTTCCGGCTTTGCGGAAAAGTACAACAGCATTGTTTCCAGTGTCCAGAACGCCATGAAAATCCCCAGCTTTACCAGCCGCTCCTCCGGTTCCGCACCCACCATCACCATGAGCGGGAGCCAGGTAAGCGTTACGGATTCCAACGGTGTACTGGGGAACTTCTCCTTCACCAATGGGAACGGTGCTTCCTTTTCCAAGTCCGGGAATACCCTGACCATCACCAAAACAGGCTCTATTTCTCCGTCTACAGTGTTCAGTGCTACCCGGAGTCTGCCCTCTGCGGAAAACTCCACTGTGTCCATTTACTACAGTGCCAGCAGCACTTACCAGACCTGTGTCAAGCTATATTCTCCACAGGTGGATACACTGCGGGCCTATTTTAAGATCAACGCCCCGGACCCCGGAGCCATTGCCCTGGTGAAAACCACGGAGGACGGCCAGAATTTATCTGGTTGGCGTTTCGGTGTATATACCAATGCCGCCTGCACCACCTTGGTATCCGGCCCCCATACAACGAACAGCAACGGAAAAATCAGTATCACCGGGCTGAACGTTGGAACTTATTACGTCAAGGAGCTGGGGCATACCAACAGTGGCATTTCCTCCCGCTACACCTGTTCCGGAGAGAATCCAAAGATGGTCAGCATCTCCAACGGCACTACCACCAGCGTCAGCTTCTATAACAAGCTGTCCTCCGGTTCCGTGAAAATCACGAAAACTACAAATACCGGGCAGAACCTGGGCGGGTGGAAAATCGGCCTGTACACGGATTCTGCCTGCACCAATCCCATCTCCGGTTCTCCCTTTACAACCGGCAGCGACGGCACCGTGACCGTATCCGGCTTACAGCCCGGAATTCTGTACGCCAAGGAGCTGGCTTCCAGCGATCCTTATTGGATATGCGATACCAGCGTGAGAACAGTCACGGTAGTGGCCGGTCAGACGGCTTCCGTAAGTTTCTCCAACACCCAATACGGCGTACTGGAAATCCGAAAGTCCACCAACACCGGCAATCACCTGGACGGTTGGAAGTTCATCGTCAAGAAAGACGGCACGGAAATTCCCGGCTCTCCCTTTACCACGGACGAAACCGGCATTATCCGCATTTCCAATCTGGCCCCCGGAAAATACCTTGTCCTGGAATCCCCCACCGAGGACCCCTATTGGTCTGGGGAACTGGGCTACCACACCGTTACTGTGGAGTACGGAAAAACCGCCGTTGACCAGTGGCTGAACAAGGAACAGGGCCTGGGTTACTTTACCAAGTCCACCAACACAGGTGACGAGATTTCCGGCTGGCATATTACTGTCTATGCGGATGAAGCCTGCACCCAGGAACTCCGTACCTTCATTACCGGCCAGGACGGCACCGTAGGTGTCTATCTGGAACCCGGCACCTATTGGGTCAAGGAAACCGGCAGTGAGGAGGTCCGGGACGATTTCTGGAAGATGGATGATTCCGTGAAGAAGCTGGTGATCCGTGCCCATGAGAAAACCACCCTGGAGTTTATCAACAACTACAGCGGCAGAATTTCCATCCAGAAAACCGTAAAGCCGGAAGGTACGTTGGAGGGCTGGAAGTTCAAAATCACAGATGCAGACGGGAAAGAAGTTTCCGGTTCCCCTTTCACCACGGACAAGGACGGAAAAATTCTCACTGGCAATCTCACCCCCGGAGACTACACCGTGGAGGAAGTGCTGCCCGCTGACAGCCTCTATTCCGGAGAAGCCCCGAAAACCGTTACTGTCACCGCAGGCAAAACGGCAGAGGTATCTTTCCTCAACAAACTGCGCACCGGGAAAATCACCATCCGAAAGGTGGACACCAAGGACGAACCTTTGGCGGGAGCCACCTTCCTGCTGGAAGGCAGCGAGGACGGGAGTCTCTGGTATCCGGTTATTCCAGGCTCTAACGGTGTCTGTACTCTGGGTGAGCCTTCGGAAGAAAACCATGCAGCCGCCAGTAAGACTTCCGGTGAGGATGGTCTGCTGACCTGGGAGGCCCTGCCCATTACGCTGCAATACAGGATCACGGAGACAAAAGCCCCGGAGGGCTATACCCTGCTGAAAGAAACCGCTTTCGAGGGTACTCTGCCTGCGGATACACTGGAACTGCAGGTGGTCAACGGAGAAGCCTTCGCTCTGCCTAAGACCGGCTCTACCGGTCTAACGGTGTTGCCGCTCGCAATCATACCCTGCTTCTCGATTTGCGCAGGAGCAATCCTGTATCTGCGCAAGCGGGAAATCTAAACTCAATCAACCGGGGAAACACCCCGGATTTTTTAACCTCAAATTCAAAATCTTAATTCAGAAAGGACTTTACTATGAAAACCATGAAGAAAATTGTTTGCGCCCTTATGACCCTTGTCCTGCTGCTGTCCAGCGTTCCCACTGTCTTTGCGGATGAAGCGGACACTAAGACCATCGACCAAGATGCCGCTTGCAGCCTGACAATCTGGAAGTTCGACTACACCAACGCCAAGAAGGACGGCGTGTGGGATGAAGATGCCTTTCCCTCCACCGGCTGGCAGGAAAGCTATGTGGAAAATGCCCTGGTGAACACCAATCGGAAAGGCGACACCGACGGCCAGAACGGCAACGCTCTGGGAAACGGGCAGACCAGCAAAGGCTATGCCATTGCCGGTGTGGAATTCACCTATCTGAAAGCCGCGGACATTGTGACCTTTGAGAACCAGGGTACGACCCAGGTCCTCTACGGCTTCCACAAGACGGATGCCGCAGATCTGCTGAAATCCATCGGTCTGGAAAGTGGTGCCAACCGCTGCGCTGAGGCGGACAGCTTGGATGCTGACCGCTACTTCTACACCTCTGATACGCTGAACAAGGCCCTGGCCCAGAGCCTGGAAGCCAATTCTACCACGGTGAAGAACGCTCTGGAAACCTTCATCCGTAACGGCGGCACGGCTATGGCTCCCACCAGCGAAGTCGGCAAGACCTCTGCCAAGGATCTGAGCGTCGGTCTGTATCTGCTGGTAGAAACCAAGGTCCCCGAAATGGTCACTTCCACGACCAACCCATTCTTCGTCTCCCTGCCCATGACCACCGTCACCGGCAATGACAACTCCGCTTCCCAGGATGGCGGCACGGCCTGGAACTACGATGTGGTGGTGTACCCCAAACAGGAAACCGGCATCCCCACCCTGGAGAAAACCGTCCGGGAGGCCAAGGCCGACACCGGCAAGAATGAAGGCTCCACTTCCATTACCGACGGCTTCGCCCACACCGCTACCGGTTCCGCCGGGGACACCATGGAATACCAGATCGTTTCCACTCTGCCCACCATCACATCCCAGGCAACGGCCCTGTCCACTTACAATTTCTATGACACCCTCTGCGAGGGCCTGACTTACAGCAAGGATGCCGGTGTGACCATTGAATTCTTTACGGATGCCGCCTGTACCGACAAGGCAGCCTCTTGGAACAAGGATTCCGGCAAGTTCACCGTCACCTACAGCGAAGATGGCCGACATATGACCGTAGACATTGCCAAGGCCGGCCTGGATGAAATCAACGGAACTACCTCCAACAAGAACGGCAAACTCTACACCGGCTACTCCAACTACACCGCCCGTGTGACCTACAGTGCTGTCATCAACCCCGACAAGACCTTTGTCTACGGTGAAAAGGGCAATGAGAATACCGTCATTCTGACCTGGAAGCGTACCTCCGGCGACTACTACGACACCCTCATTGACGACTGCCATGTGTTTTCCTTCGGTCTGGACCTGACCAAGCTGTTCTCCGATGTGGATGCGGAAACCGCCGCCGAAACCAAGCTCTATGACAGCGTAAAGTTCAAGATTCAGAACAAGACCGACGGCACCTGGATTATTGCCAAGCGCAATGACGAGGAAGGGGTCTACTATGTCACCGGCCATACCGACAAGGATGCAGATGCCACCGTCTTTACCCCTGTCACCATGGGCAAGTCCTGCGGCCACATCATGGTCAAGGGCTTGGAGGAAGATACTTACACCATTACGGAAATTCAGACCGCCAATGGCTACACCTTGCTGAAAAACGCAATTACCGTTACCATTTCTCTGAAAGAGAATCCCGCCAAGCCTTGCAATGTCTACGCCAAGGATGTGCTGGGCGTTCTCCAGAATGACCCTCACTACGCTTTTGACGGCGGCGAGAATCTGAAGCTGGCCAATATCCCCCAGCGGGCACTGTCCCACAATTATCCCACCGCTTCCGCAACTGTGGACAAGAATGACGTCACCATGCTGGAGGACAACGGTTCTGCCAACGCCGAGGTTCCCCTGTCCGTAAAGAACACCAAGGGGTTTGATTTGCCCAAGACCGGCGATCACGGCACCTGGATGTACAGCCTGGTGGGCATTCTTCTGATGTCCACCGCAGCCGGTGTCATTGTTCTGACTGTCAAAAAGAAGAATGGCCGGTAAGTATCTGGCACCCCGGAAAAACACTCCGGGGTGCCGTCCGAAAGGAGGAGATCCTATCCGAGACAAGCGCAGAAAAATCATCACCATCGCTCTGGCAGTCCTGTTTTTCCTGCTGGCACTGGGGCTGACCGTCTATCCCATCTTCAGCAGCCGCTACAATGAGGCCCACCAGTCCCAGATCTATACGGAGTATCAGGATGCTGTCCAGGCTCTGCCGGATGCCGCCGTCCCGGAGGCCAGGGCGAAAGCCCAGACGTACAATGAGGAATTATGGAGCAGCATTGTCCGGCATGGCAGCTATTCCAAGGATTCCGTGACTTCCGCTGTGGAGGAATATGCCCAGCTTTTAGACCTCACCGGGACAGGCGCCATGGGCTATGTTCATATTCCCAAGCTGGGGGTGGCCCTACCCATCTACCACGGCACGGAGGAGGAAACCCTGGACCGGGGCGTGGGGCATCTCATTGGCAGTTCCCTGCCCATTGGTGGCAGCAGCACCCACGCCATCCTCACCGGTCACTCCGGTCTAGCCAGCCAGAAGATGTTTTCCGACCTGGACAAGCTGGAAATTGGGGATACTTTCTATCTGGAAGTGCTGAATGAAATCCTTGCCTATGAGGTTGACCAGATCAACACCGTTCTGCCCCATGACACCACCTATCTGGGGCTGGAAGAAAACAAGGACTTGTGTACCCTTGTGACCTGCACCCCCTTTGGGGTCAACACCCACCGGTTGCTGGTACGCGGTCACCGGATCGCCTACACCCCGGAGGATGAAGAAAGCCCCACAATAGAACCGGCTGAAACAAGCGAACCCGTGGATTCCACATGGGAACAGGAATACGAGAAGGGTGTGTGTTTTGCCATAGGTGTCGTAGTGGTTATCTGCCTGATTCTGTTTCTGGGCTGGCTGATGCAGCGAGGTGAGAGCCGTGCGTCGTAAAGGAGGCCATAAAGGGAACCTGCTCCCCTTCCTGCTGGTTTTTCTCGTGGGACTGACCATTTTTCTGTATCCCACTCTGAACAGCTACTTTACCGGCAAGCGAATGGGAAGCTCCGTAGAATCCTTCTTTGGCACGGCTCCCACAGACGCCGCGCCGGATGATCTGCTTCCCACGGAGCCGATTGCCGAAACCGAACCGCCCACGCCCTACCCGGAGGTTCTGGAGCTGCTGGAACAATACAACCGGGATATCTATGAGGACGGGCAGGCCAAGCTGAACAGTCTGGCCGCTACCGAGCAGGCCGGTGTCCTGTTCTGCGTCAGCGGCCAGCAGGGGGACATGTTCGGGGTCATTTCCATTCCCGGAATCGAGCTGGAAATGCCCCTGTATCTGGGAGCCACCGACAAGCACATGGCCGACGGTGCCGCCCAGCTGGGGCAGACCAGTATCCCCATTGGCGGCGAAAATACCAACGCCGTCATTGCTGGACACCGGGGGTACAATGGCGCGCCCTACTTCCGCTATGTGCCGGAATTGCAGATTGGAGATTCTGTGGACATTACGAACCTTTGGGGAACCCTCCACTACAGCGTGGTAGAAACCAAAATCATCCAGCCCAATGATATTGATGCCATCAAAATTCAGCCTGGGCGGGATTTGATAACCCTGCTGACCTGCCACCCTTACGCCAGCGGCGGCAGGCAGCGGTTCTTGGTGATTTGTGAAAGAATGGAGGAAGAAAATGGAAGATGAAAAAAGAATGGCTGGCAGCTATGAGATCATCCAGGCGTTCCGCATTGGGGACCGGGAAATCGTCCTCGGGGAGGACCTGAATGCCGTACCGGAAGAACGGTATATGTGCGCCTACTGCCAACAGAACGAAATTGCGGCCCTCTACAATGAGGTCATGGTCAGTGACGATTACTGTGAGATCGTCAAGCTCTTTGCGGACAGGCTGTCGGAACAGGCCGAGAAAACCCGTGCGGAGGTATTGAAACCCAAATTTCAGGGCATCGATGTGACACCCCTGACGAGCAAGGATTGTACCCCCGTTACCTATGACGATGACCTGAATGGAAAAGTCGTAGTGATCCGTCCGGGTGTGCTGCGGAAGGAGTATCAGTTGGCAACCCGTCAGCTGAAACTCTGCATCGGCGGTTTTGGGGCCAGTCCCCACAGTCGGGGTTCTGCCTGTTTCTGCGTGGATCTGTATTCCGGTGACAGCTCCCGGTTTGAACGGCGGGACATTCTCGGGACACTGGAGCCTGAACAGCTCCCTCAGTGGGCAAAGCTGGGACTGGAACAGTATCAGCGGGAACGATCTGAAAAGCGAAAGGAGCGTGAGCGATAATGTTTCCACCCGAATATTCTCCGTGGGGAGAAGTCCAGCATCAAGAGGAATTATGCTCTGGTGTCTTTTCTGTATCCACCGCCAGCCATGGCGGCATCATGGTTCACAGAAGCGTTGCGAAAGCGGTATTGTCTCCGGCGGCAAGAAAGCATTGCTTCCGGGATGGCAGCTACTACTGCTTCGAGGAGGACTGCGATGCTCCGGTTGCCATTCGGGAGCTGTTGGACAAGGGTCTCTATACAGCTCCTGTAAATGACTATTTTAAGCAGGGAGAGTATGAGAGGGTCATCAACCGCAGCTTGCAGGAATACCACCCGGACTACTGGAAGGACAGAGAAGCCGCCAAAGCGAAACAAGCAGAAAAACGAAAGGAGCGTGAACGTTAATGGAACTGCGAGAATTGACCCAGCCCGAACAGAAATACACCTACCGTCAGAGTCACCAGCTGGGTGCCCAGACGGGATGTATCGGGTATCTGCGTGGGGACTTCGGCTCCACCGGAAAAGAGTTCTATTCCAGCTGGTTCGACAACATGGCGTATCTGAAAACGCCGGAATTCCAGGCTGAATTGGATACGGTGGTGAATGCCCTGCGGGAGAGTCCTCAGTACGGCGGTATCCTGGCAGACCGAAACAGCCTGTCCGACGTCTGCCGCCAATCCACCACGCCGAAGTTTGGGTGGGATGAATCTGGTTTTCGGGTAAATACCCAGGACTACGCCTACCTTCTGCGGCTGAATCCCAGTCCCGGCGACTATAACTTCTATGTCTATTGCTATAAACGAGATTACCTGGACCGGAATATGCGGAATGCCGAGCATGGCATTCGGTTTATCACCCCCAGCTACAAGGAGAAGTTCCGCATTGCGGACGGCGACAGTATCCGCATAACCTTCTCCTCCGGGGAAACGCAGGATAGGCCCTGCCGTTATGTAGATGAAACGCACTTGGAGGTTGGAAACAATCTGTACCACATCTGCGAATTTGCGGAGCGTATGCAGCACGGCGGTATCCTGGTTATTCCCCTGCGCCAGTCGCTCCCGGAGAAGTGTTTCAGCGCTCTGGAAAGCACCGGCGAAATCATCACCATTACCAAGGGTGAAAACGGATATACCCCCACAGGGCAGTACCCGCAGGAGGGCGTTTCCCCAAAAGAGGCTGCCGCCGCCCTCAACGATGCTGCCGGTATCACCAGGGCGCAGGAGGCCGCTATGGTGGCAGGCTCCATGTTCGGCTGGGATACACCCGCCGCCGACCCCAAGAATTATGATGCCAAGGGTGTACCTATCAAAAATCACAGAGAGAGGGATGCAAGATGACGTATGAAGTTACCGTCCAAGCTATCAGCCAGGGCCATGTCACTGTAGAAGCGGATTCTCCTGAAAAGGCAGAAGACGCAGCTATGAAAACCCTGTTCACCGGCGCGATTCACTGGGAATCCACAAAAATGGAGTATTCCAGTGCTGCCAAACAGAAAGCATAAGGTGATGCCATGTCAGACCGCCCCAATATCATCTGGAGCAATGAAAATCTGGATTATGAGGATTGGCGGGATTCTCTGGCAGAGGATTACCCAGATTTGACGGAAGCCCAGCGGGAGGCGCTTATGTATGAGCTGAACGCCGACTACCTGGATGACGAACGTACCAATCTGAATATTCAGCTGTCCCAGCCCATTTTAGTCATTGCTGATCTGGGCCGTTGGAACGGACGAGTCATGGGCTACAAGGAAATTCTCTCCGGCAATATCCGGGATTGCCTCTACAGTGACACCGACTACAGCACATGGTACATGGATAAGCTGGGCGACCTCTGGTGCGATGCTGTTCACCACGACGGCGCCAACCACTACCTCTACCGCACCTACAAGGACGGTGTGACAGAGGATCAGATTGACCGGCTGAAAGGCAAAATTTACGATGGCGTTGCCACCCGTGCCGATATTACCCGGCTCACCCGCCGTCTGGGTGACGAAATTGCACGGGTCTATGGCTGGGAGATTCCCAAGCCCAAGGTAAAACAGAAAGAAGCAAGATAAGGATGTGAAAACAATGGATAAGAAAACAGCAATCTGCCAGTATCTCAAAAAGCACCATACCGGTGGAGAAAGGGCCGTTTACAGCCGTGAGCTGCAGCGGCTCTTTTCCATTGACGGACGGGGCCTGCGCAGGAAAATTAACAGTCTGCGGCAGGATGGCTACCCTATTTGCAGCGACGAGCGCGGTTACTACTACGCTGACAGCCAGGAGGAAATCAACGGCACGGTATGTCGGCTCAATCAGATGGTGACGAAAGTATCCAACGCCAGGACGGGGCTCTTGTATGCCTCCATCCAGGACGGTGCGGTTACGGTGGAAGTCTCCGTTACCGTTCGATAAGGAGGGGCTATGCCTAAAAAAGATGAAATTCTATCGGAGCTGTTCTCCTCTAAAACACGGGAAATTACAGCCAATCCTGGGAATTACACCGCTTTTCTCCGAACTGCCGCCCGGAACTACAAATATCGCCTTCAGGAACAGGTACTGATCCACGCCCAGCGCCCGGATGCCACCGCCTGTGCGGAAATCGGCGTGTGGAATCGGCTGGGTCGCTGGGTAAACCGGGGTGCTACCGGTATTGCCCTGCTCCGGGACCCCAACCTGCCCTACCGTATCCGCTATGTGTTCGATGTTTCGGACACCAACAGTCGGGAGAGTCGACAGATTCTCCTTTGGCAGATGAAGCCAGAGTACGAAAATGAGGTTATTCGTACCTTACAGGGTAAGTTCCAGCTGGATTCCGATGATTATTTCGGTGAGGTTGTAGAGGCTCTTTCCCAGCAGCTTTCGGAGGAAGCCGCCGGGGATTATCTTCCCGACCTGCTGAACAACAAGCAGGATAGCTTTCTGGAAGAACTGGACGATGGCAGTGTCGCCAGATGGTTTAAGGAATCCGTTAGTGAAAGTGTCCGCTATATGGTCCTCCATCGCTGCGGCTATGCGCCCGAGCTGGACAATGATGTTTTTGGGCGCATCCAGGATTTCAATACCGAAATCACCGCTTCTCTGTTGGGTTCGGCTGTCAGTACCTTGTCCGAATCCATCCTTCGGGAAATTGGTGTCACCGTAAAATCTTTGGAACGGCAGCAGCCTCGTACATTTGATTCTTTCGGAGACACTGTGTACAATGAAGCCAGAAAAAATGAACAGGAAAGGAGCCAGAATAATGGAGCTGACTTACACAATGCAGGGGGACTACCGGCTGCCCAACCTGATTCCCCCAGAGAGTCCCAAGGTAGGCAAGTACGGAATGCTTCGCCACAGCTATCTGCGCAAGCACCGGGAGGGGCTATACACCGGGATGCTGATGAAGGGCACCCTGAACGCCCATCTGGAGGAGGTGGACCGGGAGGCCAACCGGATGCTGGAACAGCTGACAACGCAGATGGCCCAGGAGCAGAGCGTAACGGAGGAACTGAAAGCCCAGGATCAGATGCTGTGGGTGCAGCGGATGAACAACATCCGGCAGGCCGTGGAGGAACAGATTTTCCAGGACCTGATCTACACGTAATTGAAGAATCGCCGCTGCCCAGCGTGGAGGAACAGATTTCCTTCCTGGACGGCGGCTTTTCTGTATCGGAAGCAGCGCAGCAGACCTTTTTCCCGCAATTGCAGCTTCCCCAGCAGATCATTGACGAAGCCCTGTGCATGGGCTTTAATGACCGGGACAGCCGGAAAATCATCTGTGCCTACTTTATGAAGGACAAGCCGGACAACGCCGCTTTCCTGCAAGAAAGCTATGGCACCAACGGTGCGGGGCTGATCATCCAGGGCCAGGAATACGCCGTCTGGTATGACCCGGAGGGCATTCGCATCTCCCCTGGGCGCACCGTCCAGAAGCTGCATACCACCATTGTTACCTGGGAGCAGGCCGCAAAGCGCATCCGGGAACTGCTGGATATGGGGCGGTATATGCCCCAGGCGGAACTGGATCAAGTTCCGGACTTTGAGCGACACAGACTTGCCCAGGCCCTTGCGTTTGCGGTACGGGAGTGTTCCGCACAGGCGAAAGAGGCCGGGTATCTCCCCTTGACTATGGATGCCTATTCTTCCAAGGGAGGCTTTCCAGAAATCGAGGCCCAGATGCAGCGGCTTCTGGAATCCCCGGATACGTTAACGCAGCTTGTAGAGGAATGGGCCGTGTTTGCGGCCGCTCATGTCAATGATCGCAGCCTTATGGCAAGCCGCCTGTATCACCCTGCCAAGCTTTTGCAAAAGCTGGAAGATTTGCAGCGAATACCCCTGACGTTCACCGCCGCGGAAGGATTTAACCCTCTGCGGCGGTATTTCATTTCCGATGATGAAATCAACCAGTCACTGCGTGGGCATGAGCGTGAATTCCGGTCCCGGCTGGACATATTCTCCTTTTTCAGCCAAAACACGGACACGAAAGAGCGGGAACAGTTTCTGAAACGGCAGCACGGGGAATACAGCGGCTACCATGGTGGAAATGACAACAAAACCTATACCTCTGCCGGATTTTCCTTTAGCCATGGAGATTTAACTGCCCCTTATGCCCAAGTAAGCATGAAGTGGCCCGCCGTTACAAAATGGGTGTCCAATATGATTTCCTCCGGTGCTTATCTGTATCCCAGCGATGCGGATAAAATGGCTGACTATGAGATCAACCAACTTTCCAGACGAATCATGTCGTTTTTCTCCAATACGCCGGTGGGGTTTCAGCGGCCCACCCCCAGAAGTGATTTTGACTATTGGGAGGGCGTTACGGAGATCCAGGAGCAGCTTTCTGACCCGGAACAGGTCAATTCCATCTACCAAACCATGATGCAGCCCCTCATGGAAGGGACACCGCCTGATGACCGTTCCTTTGAAACCCGGAAGCGAGGCATGGAGGCTATGGAGGGCTATCTGGCCGGTACGTTCTCTGTATTTGGCAATGACCACACCCTTCGTCCGCTGGCGAGGCAGGCCGTTAATGAGGATTTGGAAAAGGCCAAAGGGCTTATTACAGAATTCTGTTCCGAAGAATATGACAGCGAACCGGATTTCTCCGACCTGCGAAAAGTGGATATTGCCTATACCACCATTACAGACGAGGAAGTTCCCGTTCAGGTCAGCGTTGACCTGGTGGATTTCAGGCTGGATAGGTCTATTGACGGCATCATCGTGGATTCCCGAAAGTATGGCTCTCTAAAAGAGCTGACCGAACAGGAGCTTGTTGATCCGGATTTTGACGAATTGGTAGCCTTCTCCGAAGAACAGCTTGCGAAAGTCGCCCTCCATGGAATCCGTGATAAGGTCGTTCAAAGATTTACCGAAAGCGGCGAAGAAATCCAGATACAGTATCATGTGAATGGCTTCTATTATAACCATTACAATGTAGTAAACGGGGCCGCCAGATATGTGGACGGCCCCTATGATACTCTGGAAGAAGCTGCCAAGGAAATGCGAGGCTACCATCCTCAGGCAGTGGAAATTGACGATTCCGCACCGGACGTAGGGGAAGATCCCTTTGATGACATTGACCCCCAACAGGTTCGGGAAGAATTGGCTAAGAGCGGAATCGTGGATGGAAAACTTGTTGACCCGGAGGCCCTAAATAGCACACCCTTTATTCGTCAGGTTATGACAGATGTGGGTGCAGCAGAGCCGTTTCCCACTTTGCCTACCACCCAGCATCCGCAGAATCGGCCCCATACGCTCCATCCCGAAATTCCCGCAGATGATCGCAGAAACTATCACATCCGCACAAATGATCTGGGTGCAGGTGTCCCTATTGAACGCTTCTACCACAATGTTCATGCCATAGAACTGCTGCACAAGCTGGAATCCGAAAACCGTCCGGCTACACCAAATGAACAGGACATTCTCTCCCAATACGTCGGCTGGGGCGGTCTGCCCCAGTTCTTTGAGGAAAGCAACTCCCATTATGGAGAGCTGAAAGCCCTGCTGACCGAGGATGAATACGCCGCCGCCCGGGAATCTACCTTGACAGCGTTCTACACCCCGCCTGTGGTGATCCGGGCCATGTATAAGGGGCTGTCTAATCTGGGCTTCCAGACCGGCAATATCCTGGAACCCAGCTGCGGCGTGGGAAACTTCATGGGTCTGCTGCCGGAGAATATGGAAAATTCCAAAATGTACGGCGTAGAGCTGGACAGCATTTCCGGATGCATTGCCCAGCAGCTGTATCAGAAGAACAGCATCGCGGTACAGGGCTTTGAGAAAACCGAACTGCCGGACAGCTTCTTTGATGTAGCCATTGGCAACGTGCCCTTTGGGACGTTCAAGGTTTTGGACAAGAAGTACGACAGGTACAATTTCCTGATCCATGACTATTTCTTTGCTCGTGCCTTGGACAAGGTGCGCCCCGGCGGCGTGGTGGCCTTCATTACCAGCAAGGGCACCATGGACAAGGAAAATCCCTCTGTGCGAAAGTACATTGCCCAGAGGGCGGACCTTCTCGGTGCCATTCGACTGCCCAATGATACGTTCAAGGCCGCTGCGGGTACAGAGGTCACTTCCGACATTCTGTTCCTGCAAAAGCGAAGTGGTATGACCGACTTGGAGCCGGATTGGGTACATCTGGACACCGATGAAAAGGGGCTGAAAATGAACGCCTACTTCGTCTCCCACCCGGAAATGGTTCTGGGGCAAATGCGGGAAGTGTCCGGTCCTTACGGTATGGAAACCGCTTGTATTCCGCAGAAAGGGCAGTCGTTAGAGCAGCTGTTGTCCGTTGCCATCCGCAATATCCATGGTGAAATCCAGAATGTGGATCTGGACGACCTACCCACCGAGGAAGCGGGTTTCCTGCCTGCTGACCCCAGTGTACGGAATTTTAGTTTCGCCGTTGTGGACGGAAAGCTGTACTTCCGGGAAAACAGCCGGATGGATCCGGTATCTGTATCGGCCACCGCCGAGCAGCGCATCCGTGGGCTTATCGGCATCCGGGACTGTGTGCGCAAGCTCATTGAATACCAGACCGAGGACTACCCGGAGACCATGATCCAGGCAGAGCAGGCGCACTTAAATACCCTCTATGACAGCTTTGCGGAGAAGTATGGCCGGATCAACAGCCGTGCCAACAGCTCCGCTTTTTCTACCGACAACGCCTACTATCTGCTGTCCTCTTTGGAGGTGCGGGACAGTGAGGGCAATTTCCTACGGAAAGCGGATATGTTCTCCAAGCGCACCATCCGGCAGAAGATTTCTGTAACTTCCGTAGATACCGCTTCGGAAGCCCTGGCCCTGTCACTGGCTGAAAAAGCAAAAGTTGATATGCCCTACATGATGGAGCTGACCCACAAGAGCGAGGAAGAAATTTTGTCCGATTTGACGGGCGTGATCTTCCTGAACCCAGAGCATGACGGAAATGAGGATGTCGCCCATAAATATCTGCCAGCAGATGAATACCTTTCCGGCAATGTCCGGGAAAAGCTGCGCACCGCCAAGGCGTTTGCCGAGACAGATGAAGGATATACCGTCAATGTACAGTCCCTGGAAGCGGTGCAGCCCGTTGACCTGACGGCCAGTGAGATTTCTGTCCGGCTGGGTGCTGCCTGGCTGCCAACCGAGGTCGTGCGGGACTTTACCTTTGAGCTTCTGCGGACGCCTTACTACCAGAGACGGAACATCAAGGTGCATTACAGCACCTATACCGGCGAGTGGAATGTAGACGGAAAAAGTCTGGACCGAGGGAATGTCCGCTCCGAGAACACCTTTGGTACGGAACGCATCAACGCCTACAAAATCATTGAGGAAACCCTGAATCTGCGGGATGTACGGATTTTTGACTATGAATATGATGACTCCGGTAAAAAGGTGGCCATCCTCAACACGAAGCAGACCGCCATTGCCCAGGGGAAACAGGAGCAGATCAAACAGGAATTTGCGGACTGGATTTGGGCTGACCCCAATCGCCGGGAACGGCTGACCACGCTTTACAATGAGAAATTCAACAGCATTCGCCCCAGAGAGTACGACGGAAGCCATCTGAATTTTGTAGGGATCAACCCGGAAATCACCCTGCGGCCTCATCAGGTGAATGCCATTGCCCACATTCTTTACGGTGGGAATACATTGCTTGCCCATGTAGTTGGTGCCGGCAAAACCTTTGAAATGGTGGCAGCAGCCCAGGAGAGCAAGCGGCTGGGGTTGTGTCAAAAGAGCCTGTTTGTGGTGCCCAATCACCTGACCGAGCAGTGGGCCGCAGAATACTTGCAGCTGTACCCCGCCGCCAATATTCTGGTTGCCACCAAAAAGGATTTTGAAACCAAAAACCGGAAACGGTTTTGCTCCCGGATCGCTACCGGCGATTACGATGCCATCATCATCGGCCACAGTCAGTTTGAAAAGATTCCCATGTCCCAGGAGCGGCAAAAGTTCATTTTGGAGCAGCAGAAGCAGGAAATCCTGGACGGCATTCGGGAGCTGAAGCGCAACAACGGCGACAATTTTTCCGTGAAGCAGATGGAACGCAGCCGAAAAAGTATTCAGCAGAGATTGGAAAAGCTCAATGACCAAAGCCGAAAGGATGATGTCATTACCTTTGAGGAGCTGGGTGTTGACCGGATTTTTGTGGACGAGGCCCATATGTTCAAAAATCTCGCCGCATTTACGAAAATGCGCAATGTGGCCGGTATCTCCCAGACGGAAGCCCAGAAGTCCAGTGACCTCTATATGAAGTGCCGCTACTTAGATGAGCTGACCGGAGGCCGGGGCGTGGTGTTTGCCACCGGCACACCGATCAGCAACTCTATGGTGGAGCTTTATACCATGCAGAAATATCTGCAATACAACACCCTGAAAGAGAATGACCTGCTCCATTTTGATGCCTGGGCCTCCACCTTTGGAGAGACCGTCACCGCCATCGAACTGGCCCCGGAGGGTACCGGCTACCGGGCCAAGACCCGGTTTGCCAAGTTCTACAACCTCCCGGAGCTGATGTCCATGTTCAAGGAAATTGCGGATATTCAGACAGCGGATATGCTGAAGCTGCCGGTGCCGGAGGCGGAATACCACAATGTGGTGCTGAAACCCTCGGAGCAGCAAAAGGAGATCGTGGCCAGCCTATCCCAGCGAGCGGAAAAGGTGCGCAATAAGCAGGTGGACTCCAATGAGGATAATATGCTAGTCATTACCAACGACGGACGGAAGCTGGCACTGGATCAGCGGCTGATCAATCCCATGTTACCGGACAGTGATACGGGAAAGGTTGCTGTCTGTGCGGAAAATGTGTACAACATCTGGGAACGGACAGCAGCGCAAAAGTCCACGCAGATGGTTTTTGTTGACCTGTCCACGCCCCACAACGATGGGCAATTCAATGTGTATGACGATCTGAAAAAGAAGCTGCTGGACAAAGGCATCCCGGAATCCGAGATTGCCTACATCCACAACGCCAAAACGGAAGCCGCCAAAAAGGAGCTGTTTGGAAAGGTGCGCTCCGGCGAAGTGCGTGTTTTAATTGGTTCCACCCAGAAAATGGGTGCCGGGACCAACGCTCAGCGGAAGCTCATTGCCTTGCACCATATGGATTGTCGTGCGACACGTTCCTAACTGAAAAGGTTAGGCGTAAAGCACATTAAAAAAATATATTCTGTGGATTGAAAGGAGCCGCAGGACCATGCTTTATAGAACTGATAATTCGATAGGTAGAATGACGGGGTAACGCCCTGAAATGCCTACCCTGATACTCCGACAGGCGGCAGAAATGCGGTCTGAAGCTCGGTGAAGTCGGCAGAGAGTCACCGTAATTGCGGCTGTGATACAACGCAAACGAAAGGTCTCCAGAGGTGGAGGCTGTGACCTATATGCCGGGGGTCTACAAAATATATATGGTGAGAATGGTAGAAATACCTGACGAACTTACGAATGTACGGGTCTAAACCGAGGAGCGTATAGAAATGTGCGCCGGTCTGAAAAATGGCAGCCAGCGAGGTTTAGTAGAAATGGCAGTTACGAAACACCTTACAGTGTTACAGGCACTGTTGGACTGGCAGGCTCAGAGCAAGCACCTAAGTATATATGTATAGATAGAATTATCGGAACGTGGGAAGCAGCATAACGCATGATTGCGGTGGTGACGAAGAAAATAAGCACCTTTAATTGCTGTGAAAGTGGTGGCACGAGCAAAGATGCTCCTGTAATGGGAGCGGAGCGACAGCCACCAGTCATTACAAAAAAAATAGTTATAGGTAAGAACATTCATAGCTTCGAGTATGACAAAGAAAAACAGCCCAGAGGGGGTGTTGCCTATGACAAAGCAAAAGAAACTAAGGCACTCAGAATACTACGATTTGCAGCCAGTATTTGACCGACTGTATGCGGAAAGCCAACAAGGTAAAATCTTTACAAAGCTGATGGACATAATCAGCAGCGAAGAAAATATCCGGCTGGCATACCGAAATATAAAGCGGAATGGTGGCAGCAATACAGCCGGTACAGACAAGCAAACTATCAGGGATATTGAAAAACTTCCTGTAGAGCGGTATGTCCGTATCGTGCAGAGAAAGCTAATGTACTATAAGCCAAAGCCTGTCAAGCGGGTAGAAATCCCAAAGCCCAATGGCAAAATGCGTCCTCTTGGAATCCCGACAATCGTGGATAGGTTGGTTCAGCAATGTATTTTGCAGGTAATGGAACCAATTTGCGAAGCTAAATTTTATGAGCGGAGCAATGGCTTTCGCCCGAATCGGTCAGCCGAGAATGCGATTGCACAGTGCTACAAGATGATAAATCTGCAAAAGTTATATTTTGTGGTCGATGTAGACATCAAGGGTTTCTTTGATAATGTCAACCACACAAAATTGATACAGCAGATCTGGCATATGGGTATACGGGATAAAAAGCTATTGTGCATCATCCGAGAGATGTTAAAAGCACCGATTGTCATGCCGGACGGAACGGTTGAGCATCCAGTAAAAGGAACGCCGCAAGGAGGCATTCTCTCACCGCTCCTATCGAATATCGTACTGAATGAACTTGATTGGTGGATTGCCTCCCAATGGGAGAATATGCCCACCAAATATGAGTATAGCTGTGAAGTACGGCCAAATGGCACAATCAATAAAACGGCGATTTATGGTGCTTTCAAAAATACCACTAAACTCAAGGAAGTGCATATTGTCCGCTATGCAGACGATTTCAAGTTATTTTGTCGGAAACGCAGTGATGCAGAAAAAGTATTCATTGCTGTAAAACTGTGGCTGCAAGACCGGCTCAAACTGGAAATCAGTGAAGAAAAGTCGAAAATCGTTAATCTGAAACGGCACTACTCCGAATTTCTTGGATTTGAAATGAAAGCAGTCAAGAAGCGGAAACGGTATGTGGTTAAATCGCATATGACTGAAAAAGCCATTTCAAAAGAAAAAGCCGCTCTTATTGAGCAGGTCAAGCAGATTGCCCATGTTCAAGACCGAGATGACGAAGCCAGAGAAATTACTCTGTACAATTTCATGGTATTCGGAATTCACAACTACTACCGCTATGCAACCATGATTGCAACGGATTGTGAACAGATACACCGGGCAGTGTCTACAGTGATGAAGAACAGACTTTATGGCAGGCTTACGAAAAAGGGGCAAATCAATGAGGTCTATATCCGCAAGAATTACGGTGATAGCAAACAAATTCGCTTTATCAGCAGTAAAACCGTAGCACCTATCGGATATATTCAGACCAAAACCCCATTGTTCAAGAAGAAAAAGGTTTGTAAATACACACCGGAGGGTAGAGCAGAAATTCACAAAAACCTTGGCATTAACACATCGATTATGCTTGCGCTGATGCGTATAAAAGAGCCACGACGAAGTGTTGAGTACATGGACAACAGGATTTCTCTTTACGCCGCACAATACGGGCGCTGTGCTGTGACAGGAAAAGAGCTTTGGCTTGATGAAATACACTGTCACCACAAGCAGCCATTGTGCAGGGGCGGCACAGACAAGTATATGAATCTGGTAATTGTTCACAGGGATATTCACCGGCTGATTCATGCTACAGACCCAAATACCATTGCCGTATATTTGAACCTTTTCCAACTTGATAAAAAGGCGTTAGCAAAACTGAACGCCCTGCGAGTTCTGGCAGGACAACCTGAGATTTAATACAGTTTCTTAGCTTTGAAATTCTTACTATTCTAATGATTCTTTTGTAATGATGGAACGCCGTGTGCGGGGAAACTCGCATGCACGGTGTGAAGCGGGGGAAAAGGTGGAAAGCGGTGCTAGCGCACCGCTCAGACCTTACCTATCGCTATCCTGGCGGCCCTCGGATTTGCAGCAGCGGGAGGGACGTATTATCCGTCAGGGCAATGAGAATCCCAAGGTGGACATCTACACCTATGTGACGGAAAATACCTTTGACAGCTACCTGTATCAGCTGGTGGAGGGGAAGCAGAAGTTCATCGGTCAGATCATGACCTCCAAATCCCCGGTCCGGAGTGCGGAGGACATTGATGAAACGGCGCTGAGCTATGCAGAAATCAAGGCCCTGTGTTCCGGCAACCCCCACATCAAGGAAAAAATGGATCTGGATATTGAGGTGCAGAAGCTGAAGCTCCTGCGCTCGAACCATATGAGCCAGCGGTATGCCCTGGAAGATCAGCTTATTCGGAAATTACCCAAGGAGATCGCTTCCATGCACCAGTGGATCGACGGCCTGGAATCGGACATGGCCCTGCTGAAAGACAAAACCCAGCCAAATGCGGATGGATTCTGCCCCATGGTGATAGGCGGGCAAACCTACACCGAAAAGAAAGCTGCCGGAACGGCAATTCTGGAGGCCTGCAATGTCCTGACCAGTGCCGACCCGGTCCCCCTTGGTTCTTACCGGGGATTTAAGCTGACACTCTGCTTTGACAGTTTTGAAAAGCTGTTCAAAATATCCATGCAGGGTACGCTGACCTACAAAGTTGGTCTTGGAACGGATGTGTTTGGCAACATTCAGCGTATGGATAACCTGTTAGAAAGTATGCCCACACGGCAGCTGGACTACAAGGAGAAGCTGAAAAATCTGGAAATTCAGGTGGAGATTGCCAAGCAGGAGGTAGAAAAGCCCTTCCCCAGAGAGGAGGAACTGAAAGAAAAATCTGCCCGGCTGGATCAGCTGAATATTCTGCTGAACATGGACAAGCGGGAAAATGAGATCGTAGATGGAGTGCCGGACGAGGGTGAAATCCAGCCCCAGCGGGAATCCCGTGGGTGGGACAGGTAAACACTTCGCACATTTGTCACCCGGTTTGGGATACGGTATAATGGGAGAAAAAAGCAAAGGAGCTGTCCATGATGCTGTTTGCCAAGAAGAAAATGCGTTATGTAACCCTGAGTGATTCCGAACTGCGCCTTGCAAAGTACGCCCTCATTCAATTCCGCAATGCCCTCATTGCCAAGGGGCTGCCCACCGAGGATGTGAACATCCTCTTGCTGAAGCTCTACAAGTAAACGAACCACACGAAAAGCACCTGCTTGACACAGCGGGTGCTTTTTCTTTACTCCAAAAGAAAGGAAGTTGATTTTATCACCAATCAAGAACTGAACACCCTGCTCTACCAAAAGATGTTTTCCGAGCAGGAACGCTATCGGCAGCACCTCCTGATACTGCCCCCGGAAGAAATTCTGGACTGTGCCTATGCGTACACCACCAGAGAGGACATCCTGCTGTCTTTGGAGTATAACGATCTGACCGACAAGCAGTGTCAAGCACTTCTGAAGTCTCCCTGTCCTTTGGAAGATGTTTTCCAAACATGGGAGAAGTGTGAAAGTGCCCACATGGAGGAACTCTGGTCAGTTGTCGAAGATCGTGCGAATACGGTCATTCAGGCAGCGAAAGCCAAATCCCACCGGGAGGAGCGATAGCCTATGGCTTACTTCACCCCGGAGGACATTCAGCAAGCCAAGCAGCTGGATCTGCTGACATACCTCCAAATTTACGAACCGGATCAGCTGGTAAAGGTATTCGGCGATACCTACTGCACCAAAGAACACGATTCTCTCAAAATCAGCAACGGGAAATGGCACTGGTTCTCCCGACAAATTGGCGGCAAAACAGCCCTGGACTATCTTGTAAAGGTCAAGGGCTGTTCCTTTTTGGAGGCCATGGAAATCATTCAGGGGAAACCGCTGCCCAAGGCAGTTCCCGCACCGGTTCCAAAGCAGGGGGCCAAGCGACTTTTGCTCCCGGAGCGGAACGATAACGCCGATGCGGTCATCCGCTACCTGAAAGGCCGGGGCATCCATGATGTCATCATCCGCTACTGTCTGGAAAATGATCTGCTCTTTGAATCCCGGAAATACCACAGTGCCGTGTTCCTGGGCTATGACAAGGGCGGCGTTCCCCGATACGGCAATGTCCGGGGAACCGTTGGGGACTACAAAGGAGAGCTATCCGGCAGCGACAAGCACTATTCCTTCTCCATTCCCGGGAACAGCCAGACCGTCCATGTTTTTGAATCTGCCATTGACGCACTAAGCTACGCCACCCTGGAGTTGTTCGAGGGCCGGAATTGGCGTGAGAATCACTTGCTGTCTCTTGCAGGCGTGTTTGTCACTAAGCGGGAGGACGTGGTGCCGGTGGCACTGTCCCGGTATCTGGCAGATCACCCGGAGATCCAGGCCCTGCGGCTCCATCTGGATAATGATTCCGTTGGTCGAGGTGCGGCAGCCGGAATCGTGGGCGGTCTGCGGGATCGGTATGAAATTTGGGACGAGCCGCCCAGGTGGGGCAAGGATGTTAACGACCAGCTGAAAATCAGAGTCGGCTTGAAGCGAAAGGAGGAATACAGTCGTTGAAAATCAATATCTATCAGATCAACCAGAACCGGGACACCCAGCGGCTCAAGTTCATGGGCCTGGATGCTGTCCGCAAGGTGCTGCGATCCGCAGAGCCGGATTGTGCCGCATACGATAAGGTCTATTCCGGGAACGTGAAATGCCGGAATCTGGAGGATGTGTTTGTCCTCTTTCAATCCGGCAGACCGGAGGGCTTTCAGGGCCACAGCCTGTCCGTTTCGGATGTTGTGGAGGTGGAAGATGCCGCCAGCATCACACCAGGCTTTTATTTCTGTGACAGCATCGGCTTCAAGGAGATCCCTTTTCAGCCGGAGCTTGCCAACAATGTTGTCCAATCACCCACCATCCAGGTGGTTCTGGTGGAGCCTGGAAAGCTGGCCCGGATCGCGGAAATCGGCACCACATTAGATGCCATGCAGCAGACCGTAGGCGGCGACATTGAAGCCTATTACCCTTTCGAGGAACAGGTCTGCATCGTCTGCAACGAGGAAGGAAAAATCAACGGTCTGCCCCTGAACCGGGCCATCCGGGATGAGGATACCGGAGATATTGCGGATATTATCGCCGGCACTTTCTTCATCTGCGATTGCAGCGGAGAATCCTTCGGCAGCCTTTTCACGGAGCAGCAGAAGCGGTATCTGGAAAAATACCATCTCCCGGAACGGTTCTTCCGCACAAGGAATGGCATTGAATCCGTGCAATATAAGCCCCAAAATCGGGAGCGATGAATCCTACGGAGGAGCGGAGGTGATGCCCATTTGAACACAAAATCCACAGCATCCTGTGACTGCGGCAAGCCCAGGACTACCCCTATTTCCCCGGAGGAAAAGCGATGGCTGAAAGAAAAACTGTACCAGTCCCAATACGACGAGTTCATGCAGGCCCGTCGGGAGGCATGGCTGTTTCTTCGGCCCGGTCATAAAAAGAGCTATCGATAGGAGGTTTGTCTTTTATAGAGCAAGCATCGCCTTTTGTCCCCAAACGGCAGCTTGTCAGGGCACATCCCTGAAACCCTCTATGTTTATAGGAGTGAAATGAAGAATAGAAACTATGAAATCAAAGTCCGGCTGACGCAAGCGGAAATGGTACATCTGAGCCGGCTGGTCAACGCTTCCGGTCTGTCCCGAGAAACCTATCTGCGCAAGCTCATTTCCGGCGTTGTACCAAGAGAAGCACCCCCACCGGACTTCTTCTCCATGATGCGGGAGCTGCATTACATCGGGAACAACCTCAATCAAATCGCCACGAAAGCCCATGCTTTGAATGCCATCGATGCCAAGCACTATGACGACGGCGTTCGGCTGTTTGAGGATGCCGTACAGAAAATCCTGTCGGCAGTCCTTGATCCCATACCTATGGAGCATTGACCCATGGCTGTTACATCCATTTGGCGTGTTCATGGAAGGGTCGGAAAGGTTCTGGACTATGTGGAAAACGCGGAGAAAACCACCGCCGTTTTCACCGGTGACGGCGACCTGTCCGATGTTATTGACTACGCCATCCAGCAGCATAAGACCAGCCAGCCCCAAGTGCGGGATGGTGAGGAGGTCGTTCAGCGTTTCGTGTCCGGTATCAACTGCAATCCCCGTACCGCAAAAATGGAGATGCAGAAAATCAAGAAGTTTTACGGGAAAGAGGATGGTGTCATTGCCTACCACGGCTACCAGTCCTTCGCCCCCGGAGAAGCCACACCGGAGATTGCCCATGAGATTGGGGTCAAGCTGGCGCAACGGCTGTGGGGGGACCGCTATCAGGTACTTGTGGCCACCCACCTGGACCGTGCCAATCATCTACATTCCCACTTTGTCATTAACACCGTATCCTTTGTGGACGGCATCAAATACCACCGCACCAAGCAGGACTACAAAGAAATGCAGCGAGCGTCTGACGCGCTCTGCAAGGAGTATGGCCTGTCCGTGATTCGGGATCCCAAAGGCCGGGGCAAGACCTACAGCGAATGGGCCGCCGAAAAGGATGGAAAGCCCACGCTGCGCGGTGTTATCCGCTCTGACATTGACCGTGCCATTCTGGCCTCCACAACCCAGCGCAATTTCCAGGAGGCCATGCAGGCTATGGGCTACACAATCAAAACCCGCACCCCAGATGGGCAGCCCCTCAAATATCCGGCGTTACGGCCGCCTGGGGCGAAAGGCTACTTCCGCTTCCACCGGCTGGGACCTGGGTATTCTCTGACCGAAATCCTGGACCGGGTTTACGACAATGTGCGTAGGCAAACACCCTTCCCGGAGGCTGACCGAACGGCGAGAATACATCATCCATTTGTGCCCTACCCCAAAGCCAAAGGCATTCACGCCCTATACCTGCGCTACTGCTATGAGCTGCGCATCATCCAAAAGCATCCGGCATCCGTGAAACGGGTGCCTTTTTTTGTGCGGCAGGATTTAATCTTGCTTGACAAGCTGGACGCGGAGACCCGTTTTCTTGCCAAGCACGAATACGGCACCGCCGCTGAACTGGAATCCCACAAGGAAAAATCCACAGGCAGAATTTCCGAACTGGAGCAGGAGCGCAACGCGCTCCGCAGCCAGCTTCGGGCAACTACCCGCAAGGAAGATGCCCCTGCGGTAGAAAGCCTTAAATCCCGTATCAAGGAGATTTCCTCTGAGATAAAAACACTGCGTCAGGAGGTGAAATTATGTGACGGAATCGAAGCCCGTTCCGCTCTGATGGAGCGGAATCTGGAGCAATTACAGCAGGAACAGGAAATCGAAAGAAAGGAGGAAGAACAGCATGAGCTATTCCGGCGAGGCGGCAGATCAGGTCGTCCGTCTGAGCTTGAACGGCGTTGAGGTCGCGGCAAAATTGTCCGGCTCCGCCGCCAAGCAGCTGGCGATCATGATTTACGCCATTCTGAAAGACCAGAAGAAAACCAAAGGTAAAATCCGTCTGACCAATATGCTCCGCTCCGGCAAAGAGCTGAAGGTGTTCGCCGTCAAGGACGGGGATCTTCAGAAATTCTGCGAGGAGGCCAAGAAATACGGTGTTCTCTATTGCGTCCTCAAGGACAAGAACGCCACCGACGGCATTACGGACATCATGGTTCGGGCAGAGGACGCCGCCAAGGTCAACCGCATCTTTACCCGGTTCGGGCTTGCCACTGTAGATTTGGCATCTCTCAAAACAGAGCTTGTCAAGGAGCAGAATAAGGCCCGTACCGAGGAGGACGCGGATGTGCGCTCCGGTTCTGACAAACCCCATAACGATGATTTCGTCAGGGAGCTGTTTGGGGAGGACCAGGAAAACCACATTGTGGAGGAAAACCCTCAGATCGGACGGACCGAGGCCGAACGTCCGTCCGAGAGTACATCGCAGAGCAGATGGGCCGCAGAAATGTCTTCTGACCGCCCCTCTGTCCGTGAGGCGATGAAAATCATTCGGCAGGAACGGGCTGCAAGCCAGCCCCAGAATACCATTGCCGAAAAGGCGGTGGAAAAAATTGCGAAAGGAAAGGAACGATGAAATGAACGAAATTTTTGACAAGGAGGAATGGGCCAGCCGCAAGCAGCAGGACCGGGAAGCTGCCTATGCCATGGTAGATGATACTCTGAAAAAGATGGGTACAAACGGAAAGGTTTTCCAGACCTACCTGGATGTGCAGTCCAAATTCGAGCGGTATTCCGTCAGCAATGCCTTGTTGGTTGCCGCCCAGAAACCGGAGGCCACCGATCTGGGAGATGCCAATTTCTGGCGTGGCCGGGGCGGCTATATCCGAAAGGGAGAATCCGGCATTCTTCTCATGGAACCAGGAAATTCCTACACTCGAAAGGATGGTTCCAAAGGTGTCAACATCCATATCAAGCGTGTCTTTGATATTTCCCAGACCACGTTGACCCCCACAAAGCAGCCTGCTGTCAGCCAGGACACCCGGCTGCTTCTCAACGCTATGGTGCGCTACGCCCCCTGCAAAGTGGACTTCCGGGACGAGCTGCCGGATGGGCAAAGTGCCCTCTACAGTCCCCAGGAGAAAACCGTCTTTGTTCGGCGGGGCCAGTCCATGGAGGACGTATTCCGGGGTGTGTCCCAGGAGCTTGCCCACGCCTATCTGGATACCGGGAACTACAGCCGGGAAAACAATATATTTCTCGCCCAGTGTGTCGGCAACATTCTCTGCCAGCGCAATGGGATCGATGGCAAAAGTCTTGCCGTCACCCAGCTGCCCCAGAAGTATACGGAGATGGAGCCGAAGCAGCTGCGGGAGGAGCTGAAATCCATCCGCACCGCCGCCAATCAGATCTCCGCTGATATGTTCCGCTTCCTGGATGCCAAAAGCCACGGCAGCCGACAGCGGGACGATGCCCGGTAAAGGAGGTGCGTATGGCAGAAGTACAGCATCTGATCCAGGTCAGCGACTATGAGCAGCGGCTCATGGTCAATGGCCTTAACGCTTTCCGCAATGATCTGATCCGGGACGGCAAACCCACGGAGGACATCAACGCCCTGCTTATGAAGGTCATTGATGCCCCGGAGAAAAAGCCAAAAAGGAAGTTTGACCGTGAACGATAAGCTGTCCCGGCAAAATTGCGTTCTCTATGTCTGCGGTATTGTCCCCGTTGTCTGGCTGGCCTTGCTGGCCGCTCCTCTATTGGAAGGTGGTCTGGATACGCTGTTGAAGGGCTTTGGTACAGCACTGGAAAATCCCTTTCATATCGTCTGGTGTGACAAGAGTCTCAAAACACTGCTGATCTTCCTCATGCTCTATGGCCTGGGCATTGGCATCTACGTTTCCAACGAGCGTGTCTACAGGCGGCGGGAGGAACAGGGTTCTGCCCGGTGGGGGAATCCTCTATCCATTGCCAAGCGCTACCAACAGAACGGGAACGCCAATAAGCTGCTGACCCAGCAGGTGGCGTTGGGCCTGGACGGCAGGAAGCACCGCCGGAACTTGAATGTCCTGATTTGCGGCGGTTCCGGTGCCGGCAAGACTCGCTTTTACGCGAAGCCGAATATCATGCAGGCCAACACTTCCTTTGTGATCCTGGACCCCAAGGGAGAACTTTTGCGGGACACCGGCCATTTGTTGGAGGAAAAAGGCTATGTCATCAAGGTCCTGGATTTAATCAACCCGGAACGGAGCCATTGCTACAATCCCTTTGTGTATCTCCGGGATGATGATGACATTCAGCGGCTCGCCACCAACATTATGAAGAACACCACCCCCAAGGACAGCAAATCCTCCGACCACTTCTGGGAAGATATGGCGGCCATGCTCTTAAAAGCCCTGATCTCCTATCTTCATTATGAGGCACCCCCGGAGGAGCAGAACTTCCCCATGGTCATGGACATGATCCGAGCCGGTGATGTGAAAGAGGACAACGAGGAATATGCCTCCACCCTGGACGAACTGTTTGAGCGGTTGGAGCGGAAAAACCCGGAACATATCGCCGTGCGGTACTACAAGGGCTACCACTCCGGCAGCGGCAAGACCCTGAAATCCATTCAGATCACTCTGATCTCCCATCTGGAAAAGTTCAACCTGACTTCCCTTGCGGGAATTACCCAAACGGATGAAATGGAGCTGGGAGAAATTGGAGAACGGAAAACCGCCGTCTTTGCGGTGATCCCCGACAGCGACAGCTCCTACAACTTCATTGTCGGAATGCTCTACACCCAGCTGTTCCAGCAGCTCTACCGGAAAGCGGACTTTGAGCATGGCGGGCGGCTGCCGGTCCATGTCCACTTTGTCATGGACGAGTTTGCCAACGTGGCTTTGCCGGATGATTTTGATAAGCTTCTTGCCACCATGCGAAGCCGGGAAATTTCCGTTAGCATCATCCTCCAGAATCTGGCCCAGCTGAAAGCACTCTTTGACAAGCAATGGGAAAGCATCGTAGGCAACTGCGATACCTTCCTATACTTAGGCGGCAACGAGCAATCCACCCACGAGTATGTGTCCAAGCTGCTGGGAAAACAGACCATCGACACCAACACCTACGGCCAGTCCAAAGGCCGCAGCGGAAGCTACACCACCAACTTTCAGACTGCCGGACGGGAGCTGATGACCCCGGATGAAGTGCGTATGCTGGACAACCGCTACGCGCTTCTTTTTATTCGGGGCGAACGCCCTGTGAAGGATCTGAAATACAACATCCTCAAGCACCCCAATGTGGCCCTCACCACAGATGGAAAGGCTGAGGCCTACCAGCACGGCACAGACCCGTTGAGCGTTGCCGCTGTTTCCATCAACCTGGAAAAGCTGAAACAGGCTGTCCCAGAGGATACCGACACTGGGGATTATGTCGTCCTTACCGAGGAGGAAGTCTATGACTTCATGCGCAAGAAAGCGCAGGAAAATAACAAAAATCATAATTCAAATTATCAGGAGGTAACTTATGAAAAACATCATCCACAACATCATTCATCCCACCACCCGTCGGACTTCTAACCGCTTGCCCATGCCCGAACCCGTCCGCAAAGGTTTCCGCCGCTACAGCTGCGCCGTACTCACCGGTGCCATGATCCTGGGCCTGGCCATGCCCGCCTATGCCGCGGGCGACCCGCTGACCGTGGTCAACAATCTGAGTACCTTTATCTTCGGCCTGATTCGGGCCGTGGGCCTCATTTTGTTGGGCTGGGGCATTGTCCAGGTGGGCCTTTCCTTGCAGTCCCATGACCCCTCCCAGCGGAGCAACGGCTTCCTGACTCTGGCCGGTGGAATCGTCATCACCTTCGCCAAGGAGATTCTGGACCTCATCATTGCGTGAGAATCCACAAAGGGTAGGCCCACACGGGCCTGCCCGGAAAAGGAGGTGAAAACCATTGTCGGATAACTGGGTCGTACAAAACCTGGAAAAAGCCCTGAATGTCTGGAATGACAAGCTCAGTGAGATCTGGCAGCTCATTACCCAGTCCCCCACCAGCTTCAAGGGCGGCACTCTTTGGAATGTGGTGTCCAGCATCCACGGTGCCTTGCAGGCCATTGGTTATGCCCTGCTGGTGTTGTTCTTCGTGATCGGTGTTATGAAAACTTGCGGTTCTTTGACGGAAGTCAAACGCCCGGAACACGCATTGCGGCTGTTCGTGCGGTTTGCCCTTGCTAAGGGCGTGATCTCCTACGGCATGGAGTTGATGCTGGCACTATTGGACATTGTACAGGGGGTGATCTCCACCATCATGCAGGCAGCTGGCTTTGGACAGCCCCAGTCCGCTGTGCTGCCGTCTGAAATTGTTTCGGCCATTGAGGACTGCGGGTTCTTTGAATCCATCCCGTTGTGGGCCGTCACGCTGATCGGCGGCCTGTTCATCTGGGTGCTGTCTTTTCAGATGATCCTCAGTGTCTACGGGCGCTTTTTCAAAATGTATATGTACACAGCCATTGCCCCCATTCCGCTGTCCACCTTTGCCGGGGAACCTACCCAGAGTATTGGCAAGAGCTTTCTCAAAAGCTACGCTTCCGTCTGCCTGGAAGGGGCGGTCATTGTGCTGGCCTGTGTCATTTTCTCCGCCTTTGCATCCTCGCCCCCTGTGGTGGATGCGGGAGCGGCAGCGGCCAGCATGGTGTGGAGCTATATCGGAGAGCTGATTTTCAATATGCTCATCCTCGTAGGTTCTGTGAAAATGGCAGACAGGGTCGTGCGGGAGATGATGGGGCTGTAAAATGACATTTCAATCTAGGGAACTTTTTATGCGAAACTCTGTCAAAAAGTTCCCTAGTAACAATTCAACGTCTTCCAAATCGGGAGGCGTTTTTCTTTTACACAAAAAAGGAGGAAACCATTGGAAGTAAAAATCAACAAAGAAATCCAGTCCTACAGTGAATCCATGTTTCTGGGCCTGTCCATGCGGCAGTGCGGCTTCTCTCTGGCTGCAATGCTGGTTGCCGTTGGGCTGTACTTTCTGCTAAAGCCCTATGTGGGCACGGAAACCGTCAGCTGGATGTGTATTCTGGGAGCCGCACCCTTTGCGGCTATGGGTTTCATAAACTACCACGGCATGACCGCTGAACAGCTGGCTTGGGCCTGGATTCGTTCAGAGCTGCTGGAACCAAAGCGGCTTATTTCTGAGCCGGACAATCTCTACTACAAGCTGTTGGAGGACACCATCTCCAACCACGAAAAGGAGGCGTATAAGAAATGATGAAATCCATTCGTACTTTGGTGCGACAGGACCGGGAGAAATATGTCATTCCCCGGCGTGTCCAGGACGTGATCCCCATTCAAAAGATCTGGGAGGACGGGATTTTTCTCACCGGCGGACGGTACGCAAAAACCTTCCGCTTTACGGACATCAATTATCAGGTGGCCTCGGAACCGGACAAAGAAAAGATGTTCCGGGGCTACTCTGCCCTTATCAACAGTCTGGATTGCGGAGCTACCACTAAAATCACCATCTTCAACCATAAGATGAGCCAGATCAACTTTGAAAAGTCCATCCTCATGCCCATGCAGTGGGATGGCCTGGACGACTACCGGGAGGAATACAACCAGATGCTTCTGGACAAGGCCACCAATGGCAACGGCATTGTCCAGGAGAAATTTTTGACAGTTTCCGTCCGCAAAAAGGATGTGGATGCCGCCCGGAGCTTCTTTGCCCGTGTGGAAGCAGACCTTTCTGCCCACTTCGCTGCCCTTGGCTCCACCTGCGGCCCCATGAATGCCATGGAACGGCTGCAAATTCTCCACCGCTTTTACCGCAGGGGAGAAGAAAATGAGTTCAGCTTCTCTCTGCGGGACTCTGTCCGGAAGGGTCACAGCTTCCGGGACTACATCTGCCCGGATTCCATGGAACGGCACAGCGACTATCTCCAGATCGGGAAACGGTACGCCAGGGTACTGTACCTCAAGGACTACGCCAGCTACATTCAGGATGATTTCGTATCCGAGTTGACGGACTTGAACCGGGACATGATGCTCTCCATTGACATGGTACCCATTCCCACAGACGAGGCTGTGCGGGAGGTGGAAAACCGTCTTCTCGGTGTGGAGACAAACATTACCAACTGGCAGCGCCGCCAGAACAGCAACAACAATTTCTCCGCTGTTGTCCCCTATGATATGGAATTGCAGCGGAAGGAAAGCAAGGAGTTTTTGGATGATCTGACCACCCGTGACCAGCGGATGATCTTCGGCATCCTGACCATGGTCATTACCGCGGATACCAAGGAGCAGCTGGAAGCGGACACCGAAGCCATTCTCTCCACCGCCCGGAAGCGGATGTGCCAGATGGCCATTCTCAAGTATCAGCAGATGGACGGCCTGAATACCGTGCTACCCATTGGGACTCGGAAGCTCAACGCCTTCCGCACTCTGACCACAGAAAGCCTTGCGGTGTTCATGCCCTTTAAGGTACAGGAAATCATGGACAAGGGCGGTATCTACTTTGGGGAAAATGCCATCTCCCACAACCTCATCATGTGCAACAAGGAGAATCTGCTGAACCAGTCTGCGTTTCTGCTGGGTGTTCCCGGCTCCGGCAAGTCTTTCTCTGCCAAGGAGCTGATGACCTTCCTGATGCTGAACACCGAGGACGATATTCTTGTCTGCGATCCCGAAGGGGAGTACGCCCCTTTGGTGGAGGCCATGGGGGATATGGGTTCCGTGATCCATGTTTCCGCAGGCGGGCGGGATCGGCTCAACGCCATGTACATGGTGGACGGCTATGGGGAGAACAACCCCATTGTGGTCAAGTCCGAGTTCATCATGTCCCTGATTGAGCAGATCGACAAGAAAGGGGTGGGTCCCCAGCACAAATCCATTATTGACCGGTGCATTACGATGGTTTACCGGAATGCGGCCTATACAGGAACGGTTCCCACCCTCTGCACCCTGCGGGACACCCTGCTGGAGCAGCCGGAGCCGGAAGCCAAGCAGATCGCCCTGTCCTTGGAACTGTACACTACCGGCTCTTTGGACATCTTCGGCAAGCAAAGCAATGTAGACCTGGACAAGCGTGTGGTGGTGTTTGACATTCACGGCCTGGGTGCCCAGCTGAAGCCCACCGGCCTGCTGGTCATTACGGACACCATGCTGAACCGAGTGACCCTGAACTGGAAGAAAGGAAAACGAACCCATGTATTCATTGACGAATTTCATGTGGTTTTTGAAAATGAGTTTTCCGCCGCCTTCTTCAATTCCGCATGGCGGCAGTTCCGAAAGCGCAATGCTTTTCCCACAGCAATTACCCAGAATGTGGAATATTTGCTGGATTCTGTTCAGGCCAGCACCATGCTTTCCAACTCCGAGTTTATTGTCATGCTGAATCAGGCGGCATCTGACCGGGAAAAGCTGGGCAGGCTCCTGAACATTTCAAACGAACAGATGAACTACATCACCAATGTGGAAGCCGGTTCAGGCCTTATTAAGTATGGCAGTGCCCTCGTTCCTTTCATCAACCGTTTTCCGAAAAATACAAAGCTCTACCAGCTTATGACTACCCGCCCCGGTGAAGGGCGGTTCGCCGGTCAGTCTTGATAGGAGGCCGCACCATTGCCGGAAATCAAGACAAGGCAAAATCAGGGAAAGCCCGTTCTCAGCACCGCCCAGCAGCAGATGCAGCGCAGCTTCGTAAAAGCAAGGCAGGAGCAGGCAGCACAAAAGCAAAATGAGCAGTCAGAGTCCCCGAACAGCTATGCGGAGGAAAAAATATCCCGAACGGCAGAGGATGCCGTTCGGGATGTGAGGACACTCGCAAGAGAAAGTGTTCGGACAATTCGTCAGCGGAGTGATATGTCTGCAAGTGGCGACAGTGGACCAACCTACGATTCTTCTCCGGCTGGCTCTGCTGCTATGGAATATTCCGGGAATCCTGCGGTTCGCCGGCAGATTGCAGAGGCTTCTCATCGGCATGGTCCAGTTCGGCAAACCGCCACAGAGTCACCGGAGCCTCAAAGCAGAGTAGTACAGGCCCCTCGTCCCATTCGGACGAGGGAGCAGCAAGCGGCAGTATCCTCTGCGGTGGAAGCCTCATTGTCTCCCACGCAGCAGCAGGCCGCCCGCAAGGCCACCGCTGAAAATATCGTAAAACAGAAGCAGGAACAGAAGAATGCGCTCCGTTCCGAACTGGCGCAGAATACCGGCATCCTGGAAAGCATTCCTCAGGAAACCACTCCGGCATCTTCCTCTGATATAAAAGTGGTGAAGTCACCTCCGGCACAAAACCTGCGCAATGGCGGCTCCGCACCGGAAGTTCCCACATCATCCGTTGAGGTTCCCATTAAGAAGAAAGCCAGCGTTCCCATCCGCACAAGGCAGGGGGCCGTACCCATCAAAACGCCCGGAGGTGCCGCCACCAAAGCTACTGATCCCACAACAGCGCAGGCATTCCGGGAAGCGAAAAAGGCCACCGTGGCCGCCGCCCAGAAAAATGCCCACGCCGCTGCTACCGCAGGCCGCAGGGCCGCAATTGCAGCAAAGAAAGCCGCAGAAATCGCCGCAAAGCTGGCGAAATCCGCAGCGGAAGCGGCAAAGGCCCTGTATGCGGCAATTATTGCCGGTGGTGCTGCCTCCATATTGGTGATCGTCATTGTTGTCCTCATCGGCTGCGGGGCCGCCATCTTCGGAAGCCAGGACGAATCCACCGAAACCCTGCCCCTCAGTGCGGAGGTGGAATCCTATGAGCCGGTCATCCGCAAATATGCCAAGCAGTATGGCATCCCGGATTATGTTCTGCTGATTCAAGCCGTTATGATGCAGGAATCCGGTGGCAGAGGGAATGACCCCATGCAGGCTTCCGAATGTGGGTATAACACCCAGTATCCCAGAACCCCCGGAGGCATTACGGACCCGGAGTACTCTATTTCAGTAGGTATCCAGAATCTTGCAGACTGTTTGCAGACAGCCGGAGCCGAAAGCCCCATTGACCTGGACCATATTCAGCTGGCACTCCAAGGCTATAACTTTGGCAGCGGCTACATTACCTGGGCCTTGCAAAAATACGGCGAGTATTCTCGTGCCAATGCCATAGAATTCTCCATGAAGATGGCGGAGCAGATGGGCTGGAACAGCTACGGGGACAAGCAGTATGTCCCCCATGTGCTGCGGTACTACCCAATCGGCAAGGTGTTCTACACCCCGGAAGGCGGGGATGCCATTGTGGATGTGGCACTGAGTCAGTTGGGCAACGTGGGCGGCGAACCCTATTGGAGCTGGTACGGCTTCACCAATCATGTGGAGTGGTGCGCCTGCTTTGTCAGCTGGTGCGCCGACCAATGCGGCTACCTGGACAGCGGCACCTACCCCAAATTCTCCGGCTGCGTCTTCGGAATGCAATGGTTCCAGCAGCGCGGCCTCTGGCTGGACGGCTCTGCAGAACCCACGCCGGGAATGCTTATTTTCTTCGACTGGGCCACCCAGGACGGCGTGCCGGACCATGTTGGGATCGTGGAGAAGGTGGAGAATGGAATGGTTTATACCGTAGAGGGAAATTCCAGGGATATGTGTAGACAGAAGCAGTATTCTCTGGGGAGTGGTGTGATTCTGGGGTATGGGATGGCGGCGAACGGTACTTAAAACTGTATGTAGCAGTTTTAAGTGAAAAGTCAAGCCTTGTTTTCTCCCAGTACCATGGTATAATGGTCAGCAGTGTACGTAGAAAGGGAGATTGACCATGGCTGTTACTGCTTCAATCCATACTTTACAGGATTACCTTGACCAAGCTGCACCGGTACTGCTTGAAATCCCTGGGCTGTCCCAACTGATGCGAGCAGACGGGAACAGCTACGATGTGTTAGCAGGGATGTACCCGGATGCAGCGTTTACGCTGGTGGTCATGAACAATCTGTTCCACCACGATTGTGAGTTCTCCGAAATTCACCAGCAGGCTTTTTCTGCCATCATTGAAGAGATGGATATTCCATCTGTACGCAAGCGTTACGACCTTTGCATGGATGCTTATTGGCAGAAACACTCGTGGGATGACTGACCTATGGAACAGCCTAAAAAGCCTCCCCGTTCATACAAAGGACTGAAGCAGAAACAAAAAGCAAAGATTTCCGACTATATGTATCTGGAAACCCAGCGTTTTTTTCAAGCGAATGGAAAAATGCCGGATATAGATGAAGATTACAGAAGAATTGCGCTAGAGGTATCTAAGCATATTCCCGGTTTGCGTGTACCCATTGAGGAAATCTACGGTGTCTATGTGCGTAAATGTCCGCACATTGTTGAGCGTTTAACTGTTTCCGGTCTGCCGGAGCATATTCGTTCCTATGCGGAGATCAAGAAATTGCAACGTATCCGGGCAGAAAGAAAAGTCAGGACAAAACACAGACGGAAACGCCCCCACAAGGAGCCAGATTCCCTGACCATAGAACAGGACGATACATTTTTCTTCATTGCAGGGTACACGTCTGGCGGCGCACCATATGGTGTCACCTGGGAGCAAATGGGATTAGAACCATGGGAGGAGATAGAATAATGGTTCCTCATTGTCCCATATTGTCTACAAAATTGAAAAGGCTTGTAGCAGAACAGGTATCATTCACCTTGTCTGCTGCAAACTTTTTTCTCGTAACCGCTCAACAACCACCCGCCTACCCAACCTCCCTCCAATATGAGATAAAACTCCCAAATCTCGAATAGCTGACCCACAGCTATTCGAGAAATTGGAGCAAAGGGTGATTTGAATGGGTGACGTGCTAAAAATCCGGGATGAATACCGTCAAATCCAACGGGCGGCGGCGATTCAGGAGTGCAAGGCCAGCGGGCTGACCAACAAGGAATACTGCATTCAACATGGGCTTTCCGAAAAGAGCTTCTACTACTGGAAAAAGAGTAAGCGCTCAATAATTACCCGTCCCCGCCAAAAGAATGGGCTGTTGCAAAATTCTTTTTTGCAGCAGCCCTATTTTTACGCCTTGAGCATTCCAATTCAAGGCCAAGATGGTCAGTTACAGCCCAAATTTCTATTTTAAGGCACAGCAAAGCTGACCGAGGCATATTTCCCGGTCTTCCTGTGGATAACTTTTTTATATTCTACGGCTACGAAGCTTTTTTCTCAGAATAATGGGTTTCCAGCCTGCTTTTTTGCTGCTTCATCCACCGCTTCTTGAGGTTAAAGCCCAGCGCCAGGAAGAATAGCTCGATGCGGATATTCCGTTTGCCGGTTGTCATGAATCTACGGAAGCTAAAATCGTTCTTTAGCAGCCCAAATGCCCCTTCTACCTGGATAGAACGGTTCATTCTCAGCATAATTCCCCGGTCGCTTGTAATATTCCGCAAGGAATCTTCCCGCTTTTCCCAGAATGTCTTCTTCCAAATCACCTCTTTGGGCGCATTGATGTCCTGCTTTCGGCAGCATCGCTCCCTCTGTGGACAATTCTCGCAGCTTTCACAGCGATACCAAGCTCGGGTGACCGGAATCCCATCCTGCATCTGTGTGGATTCCTTGTGACAACGCAGCTTTCTGCCCTCGGCACAGATAAAACAATCCTCATCCCGGTCGTATTTCATGTTCTCGATCCGTCCGATTTGGTCACGAAACTTCTTGGTTTTCTGTGCTTCGTAATTGGTTGACTTTATGAAAACGCATTTGACCGCTGCTTCCAGGTAATTAATCCAGTTCCTCAAGCTGGGCACTGGTCACTCGGACGGGTGCATCCTCTGGCAATTTAATTTCACTGTTCAGTATAAGAACCAGTTGATTATTTCGCGCAACTGCGGTATACTGAGTTTGCGTTTCAGAGTTTTTCATGATAGTTTAATTCTAACGCAAAAAACCACATCAGCCAAGGCTTAATAGTGACAAGTAACTATTTTGTCGCAGAGAACGGTGTGACCCGAAGGTCACGCCGTTTTTCTGCGTTCATAGGTTGTTTGTGTGACAATAGGCTCGGAAATAACGGGAATATCCACATCGTCCACAAAGTTGAAAAAAATCTTCACTTTCTGCTTGCGCTTGCCGCTGGACTTGTCCGGGGCATAGACAACGATCTTCTTGATATACTCGTTCACGATGGTCTGTGTCAGTTCCTCCACATCCACATATTTCTGTGTCAGGGCGATAAAGGCATCCAGACCGTCATTCATTTCTTCCCGCTGTTCCACCCATTCTTCGATAACTTCAATTTCGAGCTTTAACCGTTCCTGTTCGGCTTCATAGTCCGCAGACATCTTTCTGTATCTGTCCTGATTGAGATTTCCAAGAACATAGTCCTCGTACAGCCGGGAGATGATGACATCCAGATCGGCAAGGCGTTTCTTTGCCTGTTCCAGCTTCTTTTTGTCATCCCGGATGCTGCGCTCCTGGTCAGTCCTGCGGCATTGCAGCCATTCCTCCTGAAAACCGTCCACATCGCTTCGGATATACTCATTGACTGCCCGGATGCGTTCCAGAACGATTTCACGAAGCACATCTTCCCGGATATAGTGGGCAGTACAAGTACCACGGTTGCTCTTGTAGTTGTTGCAGACGTAGTGATCCTGCTTGCCCTCAAAGCTTTTGCTTGTGGCAAAGTGGAGCTTGCCGCCGCAATCGGCACAAAACAGAAGCCCTGAGAACAATCCCTGCCGTTCCGCTTTTGCGGGGCGGCGTTTGTTTTTCCTCAGTTCCTGCACCCTGTCAAACTGTGCCTGAGATACAATCGCTTCCTGTGTGTCCGGCAGATAAAACATATTCTCCGGTTCATTGGGAATCCGCTTTTTCAGCTTGTAGGACTTGGAATAAGTCTTGAAGTTGCAGGTACAGCCTGTGTACTCCTGCCGTTCCAAAATCCCTACAATGGACTGGTTGCTCCAGTGGTACGGTCTTTCCGGCATCGGCTTTTTCTTTCGCTTGGCATACAGAGCTTTTGCGGTCAGAATCTGCTTTTCTTCCAGAATCCTTGCAATCTGCTCCGGGCCTTTGCCGTCAATGCAAAGGTCGAAGATGAGCTTGACTACCGGAGCCGCTTCTTCATCCAGAATCCAGTGATCCTTGTCCTCCGGGTCACAGCGGTATCCGTAGGGCGGTTTGCCCATGTGCTTCCCACTGGTTCCTCTCTGCCGCAAACTGACACGGACTTTCTTGCTGGTATCACGGGGATACCACTCGTTGAACAGATTACGGATTGCGGCGA
>ERZ1026916.102-NODE-102-length-63328-cov-7.485484_pt1 | contig 63328 bp, 49 predicted proteins | sample MGYA00519465_ERZ1026916 | MGnify/ENA primary metagenome ERZ1026916 (study PRJEB26926, sample SAMN06164880) | human gut metagenome | biome: ENVO:00009003; feature: ENVO:2100002; material: ENVO:00002003 | host: Homo sapiens | place: USA | collected 2012 ... | reverse complement strand
TGCAAACTGTCTGCCCGACCGCAATTTTCAATTTTCCATTTTCAACTTTCAATTTAAAAAACTTCCGCTCGGGCATAATATGTTTTTAATATTACAAACTGTAACAGCAAAGCAGTCGGTTGGCAATATACCAACCGACTGACTTTTTAATTATTCATTTTTACTTTCTACCCGAGTAATTTATTACTCACAATTACTCATAAAGCGGATATTTTTTGCAGATTTCTTCAACACCTGCTCTAACCTTTTCCTTGCTGTTCTCATAGTCGTTAAGAACGAGGGTGATGTACTCGGCAATCTTGTCCATATCTTCCTCGTTAAGACCTCTTGTAGTAACAGCGGCAGTACCGATTCTTACACCGCTTGTTACGAACGGTGAACGGGGTTCGCCCGGGATTGTGTTTTTATTTACTGTGATGTAACAATCGTCAAGACGAGCCTCAAGCTCCTTGCCGGTTACATCTGTATCACGGAGATCCATAAGAAGAACATGGTTGTCCGTACCGCCTGAAACAAGCTTGTTGCCTCTTTTGAGAAGTCCGTCTGCAAGAGCCTTACAGTTAGAAACAATCTTTTTGCCGTACTCCTTGAACTCAGGCTTTAATGCCTCGCCGAAGCAAACAGCCTTTGCGGCAATAACATGCATAAGAGGACCGCCCTGTGTACCGGGGAAGATAGCCTTGTCAATCTGCTTTGCAAATTCTTCACGGCAGAGGATAAGACCGCCACGAGGACCACGGAGAGTTTTGTGTGTTGTTGTTGTAACGAACTCACAATACGGAACAGGGTTCGGATGAACGCCTGCGGCAACAAGACCTGCAATGTGAGCCATATCAACCATAAGATATGCGCCTACTGCGTCGGCAATCTCACGGAGCTTTGCAAAATCAATGATTCTTGGGTATGCAGACGCACCTGCAACAATCATCTTAGGCTTGCATTCCTTTGCAATTTCAAGAACCTTATCATAATCAATTCTGTGCGTTTCGGGATCAACACCGTATGGAACAAAATTGAAGTATTTACCTGAAATATTAACAGGTGAACCGTGTGTAAGGTGACCGCCTTCGTTAAGGTTCATACCCATTACCGTATCACCGGGATTAAGCATTGCAAAATATACCGCTGTGTTAGCCTGAGCGCCTGAGTGAGGCTGAACATTTGCGTGTTCGGCACCGAAAAGCTCACACGCACGCTGACGGGCAATTTCTTCAACTACATCAACGCACTGACAACCGCCGTAGTATCTCTTTCCCGGATAACCCTCGGCATATTTGTTTGTGAGCAAGCTGCCCATTGCAGCCATAACTGCCGGAGAAACGATGTTTTCACTTGCGATAAGTTCAAGGTTTCTGCGCTGTCTTTTAAGCTCGTCTGTCATTGCGTTACCGATTGCGGGATCGTACTCGTTGAGGTAATCAAGAGTAGCGATATTTGTTTTTTCACTCATTGTTATATTCCCCTTATATTTTTATTTTAGGATACTGTGTATCCTGTTTGAATTTATGTCATTGCAACGAAAGGGCTTTTTGCCTTAATTCGTACAAATCATCAAGCGTTTTAATTTTTCCTGCCTCATTTCTCAAGGCTGCCGCACCCTTCATGCCTTTGAAATAGCCGACTACAAGTTTTCTTGCCTGAAGCATTGCCATATGCTCACCCTTGTACTCAACCATTTTGCCGATATGTTCAATCATTACACCGAGCCTTTCTTCAAGGTCGGGAGTGTGAATTTTAACATTCGGGTTTTCAAGGTATGCGTTAATCTGCGAGAAAATCCACGGATTTCCGAGCGTTGCCCTACCGATCATAACAAGGTCACAGCCCGTGATGTCCATAACCTCCTTTGCCCTTTCGGCATTGTCAATGTCTCCGTTTGCAATTACGGGAACGCTGACGGATTCTCTTACAGCCTTTATGATATCGTAATCAACGGGAGGCTTGTAATATTGCTGTCTTGTTCTGCCGTGAACGGTGATTGCCGCCGCACCTGCCGATTCGCAGATTTTTGCAACTTCAACGGCATTTACGCTGTCATCATCCCAACCCTTGCGGATTTTTACGGTTACGGGTATGTCGGTAACGGCTGTCACAGCCTTGACGATTTCTCCGCAAAGCCGAGGATTTTTCATCAATGCACTTCCGCTGCCGTTTGAGCTTATCTTTGGAGCAGGGCATCCCATATTGATATCAATTATATCAGGTTTGTTTTCAAGTGCGTGCTTTGCGGCATCAGCCATACATTTCGGATCATCACCGAAAATCTGAATTCCGCAAGGACGCTCCAAGTCTGAAATTTCCATCAGTTCTTCGCTCTTTTTACTGTTGAAAGAAAGCGCCTTTGAGCTGACCATTTCGCTTACGCAGTATGCCGCACCAAATCTTACGCAAAGCTCACGGTAGGCTCTGTCGCTTACCCCCGCCATGGGTGCGAGAACTGCGTGGGATTTCAGCGGAACACCGCCGATGTTAAGATTATCCATATTTTTACACATTTAATGCTGTTACCTTATTCTTTTTCTTGCACCGACTTTTGTGCTGATCATTACAACCGCAATTGCAACTACTCCAAGACCTACGCAAATCCACGAAACGATTCCCGCCGTGTAGCTTGTGGAATACTTTTTTTCGCTGACTGTTTTTGCAATTGTCGGAGCCTGAAATTCCGTTGAATCGGTCGCCTTAGTTTCAACATACTGATTCTGATACTGCGTTTCTTCCTGTTTCTGAGCTTCCGTTTCGGGCTGAACATACTCAGTTGTGGGTTCTTCCGTTTCGGGCTCAACATACTCGGTTGTAGGCGCTTCGGTGTAAACAGGCTCGGTATAAATCGGCTCTGTGTATTGCGGTTTGGTTTCATCGGGAACATACTCCGTCACTACGGGATCGGGCTGGGGATCGGGAGTTTGCGAATCGTCCTCTCCTACCGCAAAGGCGGTTATTGAACAAACCGACAATGCAAGAACCGCAAGTACGGTCGGAAGTATTCTTTTCCTAAAAATTTTCTTAAAATCTGACTTCATATTTAATACCCCGTTCATTCTGCGTGGCACATATTTTCATATACATACTACGATTATAACAAAAGCAGGCGTTCATTGCAAGATTTCAGACAACTTTTCTGCACACAATTAATGCCCAAACAACAAAAAATCGGAAAACCGATTGTAAAACCGATTTTCCGACTTGATTATTATGTCAGTTTTTTGAGCGTTTTTTAGCCTTTGGCATAACAAGATTGTAGCTTTCGTCAATCAGCGGAAAGATTTCTTCCCTGCTCACAGAGCCGTCAAGCAGAATACTTATCCACTTGTCCTTGTTCATATGATAGGCTGGCAGAAATCCGTTTTTCATTCTCAGCGAGCCGACAAGAATCGGATCGCACTTGACATTCATCACATCGACAAAGCCATCGCCGTCAAGCCCTAAAATCTGCCTTTTGACACACATAATTATTGCGTACCATTTGCCCGACATCATATTCCGCAGAACCGCATTATCGGGACTGTTCTCCCACGGATATTCGGGTTCTGTTCCGTATGCGCTAAAGGCATAGTTTAAAATTACATCTCTGTTAATAGAATTATCATTGTATGCCATTAAGCCTTAACTCCTGCTTTTTTCTTAACGAGTGAAATATATTCCTGCATTGTGATTTCGTTACGCAGTAATTTTTGACACCATTCTTTGCTTTTGCTGTCAATGGTATAGCCTTCCATTTCAACTGATGCGGCAGCATTTTCTATTATCTGTTCAATCGGCTTATTACCGTTCACAGTAACACTCCCTTTCGTGAAATCTGAACTTCATATCATTTTATCATAACAAAGGCATATGTCAACCAAAAGGTGAAAATCATTCGCCAAAGCTGATGCCCATTTTTCTTGCTGTTTCAACAACCTCGCTGTCTTTCGGAACGCTCTTGAGCTTGCCTGCGATGTCCTCAAGTGGAACGGCAACTACCTTATTATTTACAAGGGCAACCATTTTGCCGTAGTCTTTATTGATAATAAGCTCTGCGGCTTTGACGCCAAAACGAGTTGAAATCACACGGTCATAGGCATCGGGACTGCCGCCTCTCTGGAAGTGACCCGGTACTGTAACCCTTGTTTCCTGACCTGTTGCCTCCTCAATATCATGGGCAATCTGATAGGAAATTGACGGATATTTCATCTCTGCAACAGCAGCTTTTCTCTGCTTTTTAGGCAAAGCTGCAATTTCTTTTGAAATTGCACCCTCGGCAACTGCAAGAATTGAAAAGTTCTTACCGCCTGCGGTTCTTGACTTGATTGTCTTTATAACCGAGTTGATGTCGTACGGAATTTCGGGGATAAGAATAATATCCGCACCGCCTGCAATACCTGCATAAAGTGTGAGCCAGCCAACCTTATGTCCCATAACCTCAATAATGAAAACTCTGCCGTGAGATGTTGCGGTTGAATGGATACAGTCGATTACATTCGTTGCAATATCAACGGCACTCTGAAAACCGAATGTCTTGTCTGTACCCCAAAGGTCGTTGTCGATTGTCTTAGGAAGCGAAACCACATTGAGTCCTTCTTCACGAAGAAGATTTGCGGTTTTTTGAGTTCCGTTGCCGCCGAGTACAACAAGACAGTCAAGACCAAGCTTTTTGTAGTTCTTCTTCATAGCCTCAACCTTGTCAACGCTGTTCTCGTCAACAACACGCATAAGCTTGAACGGCTGTCTTGATGTGCCGAGAATCGTACCGCCCATTGTGAGAATACCCGAAAAATTCTCGGGTTTCATCTTTCTTGTTTCGCCGTAGATAAGACCTCTGTAGCCGTCAATAATGCCGATAATTTCAACATCATTGCCAAGCTGATTATAAAGCGTTTTTGCAACGGCACGGATTGTTGCGTTAAGTCCCTGACAATCACCGCCGCTTGTTAAAATGCCTACTCTTTTCATTGTTCGGAATCCTCCTTTTTCACTTCAACGGGTACAATCGGAGTTCCGACAGTGCTCGCATATGTCTTCTTCATTGCCTGCTTTTGAGCCTTTAACGCAAGCTTTGAAAAGAATTTCTGACAATTTGTTTTGTGTTTTCCGCGCTTGTCAACAGACTTATATACACCTGTTGAAAGCTGTTGGCGTGCATTTACGGTATCCTTAAATGAAACCGTGATAACCTCCTGCACACGCTTTTTGATATCCTCATCCTCAACAGGGAACACAAGCTCAACTCGTCTGTCGAGGTTTCTCGGCATCCAGTCGGCACTTCCCATATAATAAAGCGGATTTGAATTGTTTTCAAATATGAATATTCGACTATGCTCCAAAAGCTGACCGACAATTGAAATTACTCTAATGTTTTCGCTGAATCCATGAACCCCCGGAACAAGACAGCAGATACCTCTTACGATGAGGTCAATTTTTACGCCTGCATTTGACGCGTCGTACAAAAGGCTGATGATTTCAGGGTCAACAAGCGAGTTCACCTTTGCGGTAATTTTGGCCGGAAGTCCGAGCTTTGCGTTCTCGGTTTCCTGAATAATCATAGCCTCAAAGAACGGACGCATTCCGTGAGGTGCAACGATAAATTTGTTGTATTCAGGCGGAGTTGAGTAACCTGTCAATACATTAAAGAGTGATGATGCGTCAACACCGTATTCTTCACGACAGGTGAACATACCGATATCGGTATAGAATCTCGCCGTACTGTCGTTATAGTTACCCGTACCCATATGCAAATATCTTCTGATTCCGTCCTTATCTTTTCTTACTACAAGACAGATTTTGCAGTGGGTTTTAAGTCCCGTAAGACCGTAAATTACATGACAGCCCGCCTTTTCAAGCTTTGTTGCCCACTGAATGTTGTTTTCCTCGTCAAATCTCGCCTTGAGTTCAACAAGAACAGTTACCTGCTTGCCGTTTTCAGCCGCCTTGATAAGAGCCGCAACAATCGGTGAATTTCCGCTGACACGGTACAAGGTTTGCTTGATGGCAAGAACATTCGGATCGGTTGCCGCCTTTTTGACAAAATCAACCACAACATCAAAGCTTTCATAAGGATGATGCACAAGTCTGTCCTTTTCACGGATAGCCTCAAAAATATCGTCATAGCCGCAGAATTCCGCAGGCGGATTTACGGGAACGATTGGTTCAAAGCACATATCCTCACAGCCCTTGATGTGGGCAAATTTTGAAAGGAATGTAAGGTCAAGAGGACCTCTCTGAAAGTAGATTTCACGCTCCGTAACATCGAGAGCGTCAACAAGAAATTCACGAATTTCTCGGTTGCATTTCTTGCCGAATTCAAGACGGACAGGTTCTCCTCTCTTACGCTTTCTGATTGACTTTTTAATTTCAGCCATAAGATCCTCGGTATCCTCGTCAATGTCAAGGTCGGAATCTCGGGTGATTCTAAAAGGATCGTACTGCTTAATGTTGTAAAGCTCAAAAAGCTCGCCGAGGTGCATTGCGATTATTTTTTCAAGCAGAATAAACGCTCTGCCCTCGTGAGTCGGAAGCTCAAGAAATCTCGGAAGAATTGACGGAACCTGAACCAATGCGAAAAATTCTTCATTCTCGGCATTTGTAAGGCGAACCGCAATGTTAAGGCTTTTGTTTGCAAGCATCGGGAACGGACGGCTTGTGTCAACAGCCATAGGAGTCAATACTGGGAAAACTACTTTTTCAAAGTATTCCTCAACAAACGCTTTCTGGTCGCCGTCAAGCTCGTCAGCCTCTTTGAACACAATGCCTGCCGAACGAAGTGACGGAATTATTGAACGGTTGTAACAGCTGTACTGCTTTTTGGCAAACTCGTGAATTTTTTCAACAAGTCCGTCCATAACCTCTGTAGGAGTCATGCCTGATGCGTCACGGCTTGTTCTGCCGTGATGAATCTGATCAAGCACACCTGCAACACGAACCATAAAAAATTCGTCAAGGTTCGACGCCGTAATTGAAAGAAAGTTACATCTTTCCATAATTGGATTGGTCTTTTTGAACGCCTCTTCAAGCACTCTTGCATTAAAGTCAACCCAGCTTAATTCTCTGTTAGTATAAGGCATCTTTTGCCATTTTGACATAAGCTTTGCTCTTTCGGATGTTTTTTTATTGTTGTTTTTTGAATTTGACATATAATTCACCACCATAAAATTTGATATATAACTCAATTTAATATATCTGATTAAGTATAAAATACAAAACGGATTATTTCAAGCGAATTGCACTAAATTTTACCTTTGGTAACGCATTCTTTACATATATTTTACAATAGCACAAATAAAATTGATTTGCAATAGATTTGACAAAATTCGCAAAGATAAAACCAAAATTTTCTTTTTGCAAAATATTCAAAAAATTTCAAAAAATATTGTTTTAATCTCTGTATTATGTTATACTTGCGTTGATTGTTTTATTTACAGATTTTAAAAAATTCTAAAGAAAATGAGAGGTAATTATCATGAGTAAAAAAAGGGGAAGCTTTTCCGGCGGACTCGGATTTGTATTTGCCGCTGCGGGAAGTGCAGTAGGCTTGGGAAATCTCTGGAGATTTCCGTATTATGCAGCTAAGTACGGCGGCGGAACATTTATCTTTATCTACATAATCCTTGCGCTTACATTCGGCTTTTCACTTTTGACTGCCGAAATCGCAATTGGCAGAAAAACAAAGCTAAGTCCGATTCTCGCCTACAAAAAGCTATGCAGCAAATTTTCGTTTTTAGGCTACCTTGCAACGCTTGTTCCTATAATCATTATTCCGTACTACTGCGTTATCGGCGGTTGGGTTACAAAATATATGTGCGTTTATGCACAGGGACTTGTTGCCCCTGCGGCACAGGACAACTTTTTCTCGGACTTTATTTCCGACCCGTTGTCACCCATTGTATTTTTCTTAATATTTATGCTGTTGAGTGCAGTGGTAATTATGCTCGGAGTAAACAAGGGCATTGAGCGACTGAGCAAATTTTTGATGCCTGTTCTGCTTGTTCTGACAGTCGGAATTTCAATCTACACACTCACGCTCCCGAACGCAATGGAGGGTGTTTCGTACTACCTCATTCCCGATTTCAGCAAACTGTCAATTTGGACATTTGCGGCGGCACTCGGTCAGCTGTTCTTCTCAATGAGCATTGCAATGGGAATTATGGTAACCTACGGTTCATACACAAAAGATGAGGTAAACCTCACAAAGTCGGTTAACCAAATTGAGATTTTCGACACAGCCGTTGCACTTCTCGCAGGTCTTATGGTAGTTCCTGCGGTTTATGTATTCAGCGGTGAAGAAGGTCTTGGTGCAAGCGGTCCCGGACTTATGTTCATCACACTTCCAAAGGTATTCAACGAAATGCCTGCCGGCGTAATCATCGGATTTTTGTTCTTTATTCTTGTATTCTTTGCAGCTATCACAAGCTCAATCTCCGTAATGGAAGCAATTGTTTCTTCGCTTATGGACAAGTTCAAGCTTACACGAATCAAGTCCTGTCTTATCGTTATCGGCATCTGCCTTATTATGGGTATTCCGTCGTCACTCGGCAACGGTATATGGTCAAATGTTAAGATTCTCGGAATGGACTTCCTTACATTCTTTGACTTCTTGAGCAACAGCATTATTATGCCGATTGTCGCACTTTGCACTTGTATTCTCATCGGCTGGGTTATCAAGCCAAAGACTATTGCAGACGAAGTCACAAGGAACGGCGAACGTTTCAGCAGAAGGGCTTTGTTTGATGTTATGATTAAATATATAGCTCCAATCTGCCTTGTGTTCATCTTAATTTCCTACACACTTGCGCAGTTCGGCATTATTTCACTTTAACCCGATACTTTAACACGATTAATTATGAATTCAAACAGTAATATCACCGAATGAATCATAAGTAATTGTCTTTAAATTAAGCATACAACAATTAACTATTCTCCGTTTATCCCATGAACTCTTGAAATTATATGCAATAATTGGTATAATTACAGTTACAGCTCATTTGCTGAATTTTAGGGAGGACAAATACTATGTGTCAGAAAAAACCATTTTACATTACAACGCCTATTTATTATCCGTCAGGCAATCCCCACATCGGTCATTGCTACACCACCGTTGCGTGCGATTCTATCGCCCGTTACAGACGAATGCAGGGATATGATGTTATGTTCCTTACGGGTACGGATGAACACGGTCTTAAAATTGAACAGAAGGCTGCCGAAAAGGGTGTTACTCCCAAAGAGTATGTTGACGAAATTGTAAAAACCTTTAAGGGCTTATGGAAATTTATGAACATAAGCTATGACAGATATATCCGCACAACAGACGATTATCACATTGAAACAGTTCAGAAAATTTTCAAGGAGTTGTATGACAAGGGCTACATCTACAAGGGCGAATACAAGGGCAAATACTGCACCCCCTGTGAAAGCTTCTGGACAGAAAGCCAGCTTATTGACGGCAAATGCCCCGAATGCGGACGAGAGGTTACGGAGGCAAAGGAGGAGGCATACTTCTTTAAGATGTCACCTTTTGCCGACAAAATTGAAAAGCTCCTCACGGAAACAGACTATTTACAGCCAAAGACAAGAGCGGTTGAGCTTGTAAACAACTTTATTAATCCGGGACTTGAAGACCTTTGCGTATCGAGAACAAGCTTCAAATGGGGCATTCCGGTTACATTTGACGAAAAGCATATTGTTTATGTTTGGATTGACGCACTTTCAAACTATATCTCCGCTCTCGGCTACAAGAATGAAAAATTTGACGAATTTGACAAATACTGGCCTGCCGATGTTCATATGGTAGCAAAGGACATCATGCGTTTTCACGCTATCATCTGGCCTGCAATGCTTATGGCTCTTGACCTTCCGCTTCCAAAGCATCTTGCCGTTCACGGCTGGATTACTTTCAACGGACAGAAGATGTCAAAGTCACTCGGCAATGTTGTTGATCCGTTTGTACTCGGCGAGCGTTACGGCGCTGACGCAATCCGTTACCACATTATGCGTGAAATGGCTCTCGGTGCAGACAGCTCATTCTCAAACGAAATTATGATTAACCGTATCAATTCCGACCTTGCAAACGGTCTTGGCAACCTTGTTTCAAGAACAGTTGCAATGGTTCAGAAATATTTCGGCGGCACACTTCCCACAGAGCGTGAGAGCGGCGAATTTGACGATGACCTTATCGAAACCGCAACATCGCTCCGTGCAAAGGTTGACGATTTCATGGACAAGACTCAGCTCCAGAACGCACTTGCCGAAATCTTCAAGCTTGTTTCCCGTGCAAATAAATACATTGACGAAACCGCTCCGTGGGTTATTGCCAAGGACGAAACAAAAAAAGCAAGACTCGCAACGGTTCTCTACAATCTTCTAGAGGCAATCCGTATTGCATGCACCCTCCTTTCGGCATTTATGCCAACAACAATGCCAAAGGCTCTTGAGCAGATCGGTGCTTGTGAAAAATGTGCCGGCTACGAAAACTGCGACAAGTTCGGTGTACTTCCTGCTGATGTCACGGTTCATAAGGGAGAGGCACTCTTCCCACGAATTGATGTTGAAAGGGAAATTGAAGAACTCAACAGCATTATCAAGAACAACGAGGGTGAAAGTGAAGAAACAAAGGCACTCCGTGAAGAGCTTGAGGGTGTTGCACAGATTGGAATTGATGATTTTGCCAAGGTTGACCTCCGTGTGTGCGAAGTTAAGACCTGCGAACCCGTTAAAAAGAGCAAAAAGCTTTTACAGTTCACAATTTTTGACGGTGTAAAGGACAGGACCGTTGTCAGCGGTATTGCAAACTACTACAAGCCGGAGGAGCTTATCGGCAAGAAGATTATTCTTGTTCAGAACCTCAAGCCTGCAAAGCTTTGCGGTGTTGAAAGCTGCGGTATGATTCTTTCTGCAGTTCACGGCGATGATTTAAAGGTTGTTTTTGTTGACAATATGCCTGTCGGCTCAAAAATCTGTTGATTTATGTTCGTGTAGACAGACGGCGAGTCGCCGTTCCCCTTTCGTGTAGACAGTTTGATAAATTAAAAACTATTTATACCCGAGCGTAACTATAGGGGAGAACCGTGTTCTCCCGTTCGTGTGCGTTTCACACGATTGCACGCATTGCGTGCAAAATTGAATACACATATGTTATATCAAAACATATGTGTATGAACATATAAATTCATCAATTTGGGCGGTCAATGACCGCCCATACTTTTAGGGAGATACACCGATGTCACTTTACAACAACATTTTCGATGCACATGCGCATTATGACGACAAATGGTTTGACGATGACCGTTTTGAGCTTTTGGAAAACATTCACACAAAGGGTGTGTGCGGAATTGTCAACAATGCGGTTGACCTTAAAACGGCAAAAACTTGCATTGAATATGCCGAAAAATATGATTTTATGTATGCCGCAGTCGGATTTCATCCCGAAAACCTCGAAAATATTCCGGACAATTATCTTGAACAGCTTGCACAGCTTTCAAAGCATAAAAAGGTTGTTGCAATCGGCGAAACAGGGCTTGATTATCATTGGGACATTCCGAAAGACTTGCAAAAGCGTGTTTTTGAGGAACAGATCCGGCTTTCTCTTGACCTTGAAATGCCGCTTATAGTTCACGATCGTGAGGCTCACGGTGATGTGTACGATCTTCTGAGAAAATACAAACCAAATGCGCTGGTTCATTGCTTTTCGGGCAGTGTTGAGCTTATGCGTGAAGCGGTTCGCATGGGAATGTACATCAGTCTCGGCGGTGTTGTTACATTCAAAAATGCCCGTCACAGTCTTGAAGTTGCTTTGGAAATTCCGCTTGACAGGCTTCTGCTCGAAACCGACGCTCCGTATATGGCGCCCGTGCCGTTCCGTGGCAAGCGTTGCGACAGCTCTATGATTATCTATGCCGCTGAAAAAATCGCATCTCTGCGTAATATGAGCATTTCCGAACTTCTGCAAATCACCTGCGACAACGCAAAACGATTTTACAATATTGATGATTAATTCATAAAACAACACGGTCGGAATCCTTGTTTGGAAATCCGACCGTGTTATTTTTTCATTATTTTAGTAGTGGCGAACACGGTTCGCCACTACTAACAGACATCAACTTTCATATAAAAAACGGTCGGGAAGACAGTGTTTTGCATTTGCAAACTATCTTCTCGACCGTAATTTTACATTTTCAATTTTCAACTTTCAATTTCATCATTCTTCACTTGCGTGTCTGCGCATACTCTTGTGCAGAAAGAAAAGTCCGATCGAAACTATAAAAAAGATTGCAGAACAGATTGCAAGGGCGATAAGAATATTGTTCATACTCTGAACAAAGAGATTGTAGAACGCCCTTGAATCAATGTTAATCTTGCTCATATAGCCTGTTGAAAGCAACACCGCCGGAATTATACCAACCGTAAGGAATGCCGCAGATGTTGAATAACAGATATACCTTACCGCTCTGTGCTTCCAACGATTTGTAAAGATGATGATTACGCATAGAATTGCGACAAGGACTGCAAGACCGCCGATAATCAACGGCATCATATTTTTCAATGCAATGAGATAAGCAGAAAGTGTGGTAAAAAGCGGTATTCTGAGCGCCGCCGCATAAATGTTAGCAGCCTGATTGATGAGATATTCTCTGCTCCCATCGTTTGCAACCTTGAGATTATTCTTACTTATGTAGCTGTCAAGCTCGCTGTTAAATTTCTGCTTAAACGCTGTTGTGTCAATCTTAGCCTCCTCGCCTGCATAAAAGCTGTTGAGATAGGCCTGTGTATTATCGTGAATTGTCACCTCGTCAACAACATTTTCAAAAAACTTTTCATCAAGTCCCGACGCATAACCGAGGTTAACAAGGCTTTCTTTGATTTCGTCACGCTTGTCAACAAAATAGTTGCTCGTATTCATATTATCCATAATATACGATGGGTTGAGGATTGTTGACTGAAGAACTATTGCAAACGAAATCAAAAACAGTACAAACGAGAGAACGAACGAAATTATTCCGTAAATAATATGTCTTACTTTAGAATTCATCAGTTCGCCTCCTTATCAATCGGAGTACCCGACACTAACTTTGCATACACAAAATATCTCTGTGTTGTAAGACCGAGTGCATCAAACGGATAGCAGGTATACATTATGAGATTTTCATAATCCGCCGAAAGGTCATATGCGGTTCTGTCAGTCGCTTTTTTGACAGCCGTGTCGGTGATTTCATAGATGTAATTACCGTAGCTTGTCTTGATTTCAACCTTCTGACCGACTGCTGCATTTTTAAGGCCGTTGAAATAAGTATTGTTATGACCTGCAACAAGGATTGTTCCGCCGTAACCGGGGACAAAACTTCCGGCATAAATGCCAACACCGTTTCTGAGCGCAACATCATTGTCACCGAAAAAAAGATTTGCGTCAACATTGCAGTCATTGATTATAAGCTCACCGAACAGATTTCCGTAGTTAGGGTACTGAACGGAGTCGTTTTTAACATAAGTTTTTTCCTGACCGTTTGAATCCTTTTTTGTAACGGTAGGAACGGTTGAGTTTTCTGACACGGGCACAAAAATATTATCGTACTCTGTTGAATAATCCTTTTCATTATCTGAGAAGAACATACCTACTGCCGAAATCACAGGTGAAAAGGACGGAACAAAAGCAAGATACAGCACAAGATATGTTATCAAACAAAAGATAATGGGAAGAATTATAAAACTCTTCCCATTCTTTGATTTATGACCGTGTCTGATTTTTTTATCAGACATTAGAATCAAGCTCTTTCTTTTTTAGATTTTGCAAGGTAGAAAGCACCGCCTGCTACCATTACAAATGCAACAGCGGAAACAGCGATAATGCCGCTGAAGTCAGCCTCTGCGCCTGTTGTCTTGATAACACTGTTATCCTGAACACTGCCTGCCTTTGTAAGTGTAGGAACAGCTGAGAATGCAACCTTGCCGTCTTTGCCGTAAATTGTAAGCTTCTTTGAAGATGTGTCATATGACATTGTCATACCAAGCACACCGACAACTTCCTTGCCGTAAGAAAGAAGTGTCTGCTTCTGAGCAAATGTGAGATCTGCAATACTAGATGCACCTGAGTTCTCAAGGAAGCTCTCGCCCTTCTTGAGAATAGCAACGATCTGAGATGACTCATCTGCTGTCATATCGATTGTGTTAAAGTAGTTTTCAGCCTGGTTTACAAACTCGCTCGGAATAACCATCTCCGAACCGTTCATCTTAACAGATGTCTTGAGTTCGTTGAGGACAGCCTGTTCGCTGTCATTGATTCCTGCTGCAAAAGCAGTGAAAGCAGTTGCTGCAACAAGGATAAACGCTACTAACATTGCTGATAACTTTTTCATAGTTCATACCACCTTGTATTTTATTTTGTTTTCATCAGCAAGAAGCTTCACGGATTCATTGGCATAATACGCATCTGCAAGCCGAAAACTGCAGGGAGCACAATGGAAAACTTCACCATTTAACTTCTTTGTACAGTATTATACACCACATTTCGCATTTTGTAAAGCATTTTATTATAAAAATTTGTTATATTCGGAAAAATTACAATCCTTTTGTCAAATCAGGCATTTTCATTGTGCATTATGCCGTTTTAAATCAATTTTGCACTGCATCGTTTTCTCTGATCTTGTATTTTAATTCATTTGTACACTTGCCTTTTGCATAAAAACACGCCTGCCGATTTATAAATTCCTTCTTTTGCAAATATTCGTGTACAGACCTTATCCGCTTGCCCTACACCTTTTTCTGTAATTGTTTTCTTATTATGACATATTGTGACATACTAATATATAAGTAGAAAATTTGTCGGTTATTCCCCATGTTTTTGTTTATTTTTTTGCAAATTTTACCTGAGCTTTATTTCAGCTCGTTATTTATGTATTTTTCGGCTAACTGCAACAAAATAATCATATATTTTATGTATGTTTTGTACACATGAAAAATCAGAGTAATTGCATATTTTGCAAAAAAGACATATTTTCCCTTTATTAAGCCTTTATTCATATTGATTTTTTTACTGATTTGAAATATAATAGGAATGTCATGTTTAAAAGTATTTTGTGCTTTTGTGCCGTTTTTCGCCTACAGCACTTTCGTGTCGACTGTGGCATTATCTTGCCATAAGCGTACAAAAGCCGAGAAGAGGAGTAATTTAATGGAGATAACATTCAAGGACATAACGAGAATTATCAAGAAAAATATTGTGTTTATTGCGGTGCTGTCGCTTTTATGTGCGGCTGCGTCATATTTTATAACAACATTTTTTGTTCCGAAAACATATACTTCAACCGTAAAGCTTTATGTTGAAACCAACTACAAAAGCCAGTCGGCTTATGACGACTATCAGAGTATCAACTACGCAAAGAATCTTGTTCTCACCTATATCGAGTTGCTCGATTCAAATTCTTTCTACAATTCCGTTTCAAAGGAACTCAAAGAAAAATACACGGCGTCACAGCTTAAATCAATGATTAAGTTTGAAAGCATTGAAGATACCGAGGTTTTTAAGGTGCTTGTAAATTCGGGCAGTCCGTCCGAATCAAAAAACATAGGCAACGCAATTGCAAAAATTGCACCAGATACAATTGCCAATGTAAAGGACAATGCAAAGCTTAAAATTGTTGACAAGGCTACAACACCGAAAGCTCCTACATCCCCGAATGTTTCGAGAAATGTTATGATAGCTTTCGCCGCAGGTCTTATTATTTCACTCATCATTTCATTCGTCCGTGACATCCTTGATGTTAAAATCAAGTACAATGATGAAATGACAACCGTTCTTGACCTTCCGTTGCTTGCCGCTATTCCCGACTTTGAATATTTTTCAAATCAGAAGGCAGCCGAAAAGAAGTACGGTGACTACGAATCGGGTTATTAATTGTTAAAGGAGTGAAACTGCAATGAAAAAGACTAAAATCGACCGTTCAATCGACACCGAGGCACTTGGCTTTCAGGTTCGTGAATCATACAAAACAGCAAGAACAAACATCGCATACTCAATTTTCAAAAAGGGTTGTAAAAAGGTAGCCTTTACTTCTTCAACAAAAGGTGAGGGCAAAACCGTAACTTCAATCAATGTTGCATCTGCTCTTGCTCAGCAGGTTGGCACAAAGGTTATCGTTGTTGAATGTGACCTTCGCCGTCCGAGAGTTAACACAGCTTTAAAAATCACACCTACTCCCGGTCTTACAAACTACCTCAACGAGGAATGTTCACTTGAGGATATTGTAAAGGATACAAAAATCGAGAATCTCAAGGCAATTACATACGGCGCTATTCCGCCGAACCCGTCAGAGCTTCTTGCGAGTGAATCCATGTTTGATCTTATCAAAACTCTTGAAAAAAATTACGACTACATTATTTTCGATACACCGCCAATCGGCGTTGTTATTGACGCCCTGCCTATTATGAAGGCGTCTGACGGTGTTGTTATTATTGCAAGAAATAACTCAACAACATATCCCGAGCTTTCAAGAACAGTTGAAGTTATCAAAAGAACCAATGCAAAAATTCTCGGTGTTATTCTTAACCGTGTAAAGCCTCACGAAACCCGCAAGGGCAAGAGCTATTACTCAAGATACGGCGGATATTACAAGGCATCAGCAAATGACTGATGCCAAACCGCCTTTGCAAACATAAACTAACAGGCTCGTCCTGCCCACAGAGGGAAAAATGGAATCCGTAAAAAGCATAAACAAAAGTGCGTCATCAAGCGGACATACAACTGAACAAAAGCCTGCTTATGATTTTTTAAACGGATTTTTGACATCATATGCTCGTCCGAGCAGAAAGCTGAGTACAAAAGAAATTTCCAGCTTGAAAACGGATCCCGGAGTCACAAAGGTCGGCAAATTCATGAGAAGAACAAGCCTTGACGAGTTGCCTCAGCTTTTCAATATTTTAAAAGGCGACATCTCTATCGTAGGACTAAGACCCGTTATGGAGGTTAAAACTGAAATTTACGGCAACTACCGTGACATGCTTTTGAGCATAAAGCCGGGACTTACGGGTTTCCGGGTGGCAAACGGCAGAAGCTATACCGCATATGCACGCAGAAGAGCAATGGAGGTTTGCTATATCAAAAACCGCTCTGTCTGCTTTGACCTGAAAATTATTCTCAAAACTATCACCTCTGTTTTCAAGGGTGAAGGTGCTGTTTAAGGAGGCAGAGTTTTGAAAGCAGTTATACTCGCAGGAGGATACGGAACAAGAATTTCCGAGGAATCCCAGTTCAAACCTAAACCAATGATTGAAATCGGCGGAATGCCTATTTTGTGGCACATTATGAAGCTGTACACCCACTACGGTGTGAATGAGTTCATCATATGTGCAGGTTACAAACAGCATGTAATCAAGGAATGGTTTGCCGACTATTTTCTTCATACATCAGACATCACCTTTGATTTTACTCAGGATGATAAGATTATCGTCCATAACAAAAGAGCCGAAAAATGGAAGGTCACTGTTGTTGACACAGGTCTTGACACGATGACGGGCGGCAGGCTTAAAAGGATTAGCAATTTTATCGGAGACGAACCGTTTTTTATGACCTATGGCGACGGTGTTTCCGATGTTGACATAAATGCTCTGCTCAATTTCCACAAAAAGCACGGCAAGCTTGCAACTATGTCAGCCGTAAAACCCGAAAGCAGATTCGGTGTGCTTGATTTGACCGAAAACAATGAAGTCAGAGCTTTTCGTGAAAAAAGCGATATTGACTCAGGCTGGATTAACGCAGGCTTTATGGTGCTTGAACCGAAGGTTTTGGACTATATAAAAGATGATACGGTTATGTTTGAGCGTGAGCCGATGGAACAGCTTGCAAGAGAAGGTCAGCTTATGTGCTGCAAGCATAACGGATTTTGGCAGTGTATGGACACATTGCGTGACAAGGAGCGTCTTGAAAAACTTTGGAACGACTGTACTGCTCCTTGGAAAGTGTGGTCGGAATGATGCTTGATTTTTATAAGGGTAAAAAAGTGTTCATTACGGGACACACAGGATTCAAGGGCAGTTGGCTCTGCAAGCTGCTTGCAAATGCCGGTGCGGATGTAACGGGTTATTCGCTTAATCCGCCAACCTCGCCGTCACTTTTTGAGATTGCAAATATCGAGAGCGATGTAAAGTCGGTTATCGGAGATATCCGTGATTTTGATTCGCTTAAAAAGGCATTTGATGAGGCACAGCCTGAGATTGTACTTCATCTTGCGGCTCAGCCGATTGTGCGTGACAGCTACAAAATGCCTGCATATACATATGAAACAAATGTTATGGGAACGGTCAACATTCTTGAGTGTGTACGGCAGTCAAGCTGTGTGAAATCGTTTCTCAATGTTACAACCGACAAGGTTTATGAAAACAGGGAATGGCAATGGGGATATCGTGAAAATGAACCGCTTGACGGGTTTGATCCGTATTCAAACAGCAAAAGCTGCTCGGAGCTTGTAACTCACAGCTACAAAAATTCTTTCTTTGCCGACGGAAGAACAGCAATTTCCACAGCGAGAGCAGGAAATGTTATCGGCGGCGGAGATTTTGCAAACGACAGAATTATTCCCGACTGCGTGAGAGCCTTGGAAAAGGGCGAGGATATTATCGTCCGCAATCCGCATTCCACAAGACCGTATCAGCATGTTCTCGAACCGCTTTATGCATATCTTATGATTGCAAAAGCCCAGTACGGGGACATTAAGTTTGCAGACTGTTATAATGTAGGTCCTGACGAGTGCGACTGCATAACAACAGGCGAACTTGTTGACTTGTTCGTAAAATATGCCGGCAATATAAACCGGATTGACAAAAGTGAAAAGAATGCAGTCCACGAGGCTAATTTTCTCAAGCTTGACTGCTCAAAACTCAAGACTGTTTTTGGCTGGAAACCTCATTGGCATGTTGATGATGCAGTTAAAAAAACGGTCGAATGGTCATGCTGTTATATGGAAAACGGCAATGTAAGAGGCTGTATGGATAGGCAGATTGAAGAATTTCTGAAATAATCATACGGCAAATATAAAAAGAGGTTTACTTATGAAAAAGGCAATTGTAACAGGTTCAAACGGTTTTATCGGCTCAAATGTCTGCAAAAGACTTTGTGCCGACGGTATAAAGGTGTTTGCCGTTGTTAAGGATGAAAACGAAAACATTGATAACATAAAGAATCTCAGTAACATTGAAATTGTGTATTGCGAGCTTGATGAGATCGAAACCTTGGCTGACATAATTTCCGACAGAGATATTGATGTTTTCTACCACTTTGCATGGGTAGGCTCGGCAGGATCGCTCAGATGCGATGAAAATGTTCAGTTGCAAAACGCCCTGTGGACCGCTCGTGCTCTAAGAACAGCCGACAAAATGCAGTGCAAAAAGTTTGTAAATGCCGGTTCAATAATGGAAAAAGAAACCTACACCGCTGTTTACACTCAGGAAAGCAAGCCCGGACTTCCGTACATTTACGGTGCAGGCAAGCTGATTGCAAGAGCAATTTGCAAGCCGATTGCAAACAGCCTTTCAATTGACCTCTGTTGGGCAGTTATCACAAACGCATACGGTGTTGGTGAGCTTTCGCCCCGTTTTGTAAATTCTACAATCCGCAAAATCATTGCAAATGAGCCGTTGCAGTTCACCGCCGCAACACAGAACTATGACTTCATCTATATTGACGATGTTGCAAGAGCATTTGAGGCAATCGGAGAATACGGTAAACCTAACAAGGAATATACAATCGGCAGCGGAAACGCAAGACCTCTTAAAGAATTTATTCTTGAAATGCAACAGACGCTTGCCCCCAACGCAAAGCCGATTTTCGGCGATGTACCTTTTACGGGAATAAATATGCCGCTTGAGGCATTTGATACAGCCGATATTGAAACAGACTGTTATTTCAAGCCCTCGGTTTCTTTTGCCGAAGGTGTTTCAAAAACAATGGAATGGCTTAAATCACTCAATTAGTTTTTTAAAGTAAGGTGTATTTTAATGATACAGAAATTTGAATTTTGCAATACGGACTTTGAGGGTGCATACCTCATCAAACCGTTCTGTGCAACCGATATCAGGGGTGCATTTATAAAGGACTACTCAAAGGAAGTTTTTGAGGCTAACGGCCTTGAACACAATCTTGCCGAGGTTTTCTACACGGTTTCTCACAAGGGTGTAATTCGTGCGCTTCATTTTCAGAGAGTTCACGAACAAGCAAAGCTGGTACGGTGCATTAAGGGCAAGGTTTTTGATGTTATCGTTGACCTCCGTCCCGAATCACCTACATTCAAAAAATGGCAGGGATTCTACCTTTCCGAAGAAAATATGAACGAGCTCTATGTTCCCGAACATTTTGCACACGGCTATCTTGTGCTTGAACCGTCTGTTGTTTCATACAAATGCGGTGAAAAATTCTACGGCGAATATGACGACGGCATTATGTACAACGATCCGGATTTGGGGGTTGAATGGCCGTTTGATGAAATCGGCGGTATTGAAAATCTTATTATTGCCGACAAAGATAAAAATCTTCAATCGTTCAAGAAATTTGAGGAAATGTATCTTAAATAAGTTTTAGTATATAAGCCCCGGAGGGTAAAATGAATGTAGTTTATTCAAGTTCGGACAGCTACTCGATGGTTGCGGGTATATCAATGTATTCCCTGCTCGAAAACAACCAATCTGTTGACGAACTAAATATTTTCCTGATTGAAAACGGTATGTCGCAGGAAAACAAAGACAAATTCACAACAATGTGTCAAAAATTTAACCGTCAGATTACTTTTATTCCCATTTCCGATATTGAAAAGCTGACAAACTCATCAATCAACATCGGAAGATGGAATATTAGCACATTTGCAAGACTTTTTTATTCAAGTATGTTGCCCGAATGGGTTGACAAGGTTATCCACATTGACTGCGACACAATGATAATGTCCTCTCTTGAGCCGTTATGGAACATTGATATGAAAGACAAGATTGTTGCAGGTGCATATGAATGTATCGGTGACAGCTATAAAACGGAAGTCGGAATGAAACCCGACGACATATATATAAGCGCAGGCAATATTATGCTAAATCTTGCGGAAATCCGCAGAAGAAAGCTTGAAGAAAATTTCAAGAAGTTTATACAGAATCACCGTCATCTCTCCTTTGTTGACCAGCCTGTACTGAATGCCTGCACTACAAACGAGGACAAGCTTCTTATTCCGCTCAACTACAACGCCTACTCAATTGTTTTTTATCTCAATTATAAAAATGCGAAAAAAGCCAAGAGGGTCAGCCGGTATTATACGGAATCGCAGGTGCTTGATGCAGTTTCCAACCCCTGTATTGTTCATTTTACGACCTGTTTTATGGACGGAACAAGGCCGTGGATTGAAAACAACAATCATCCTATGATAAAACAGTACCTTGATTACAAGCAAAAGAGTGAATGGGCAGACACACCGCTGTGGAAAGACAACCGCAGTGTCGTCAAGAAGTTAAGCGGCAAGATGTTCAATATTTTGCCACAGGGCTTTGTTGCGGGTTCAATCGGAATTGTTCATGACAAAATACTTCCTGCACTGCATAAAATCAAGAAATGATACGGAGGTCAGTATGGAACCGATAAGAGTTTTGCACAACATCGTGCTGATGGATGCGGGCGGAATTGAAACCCTCGTAATGAATTTATACAGACATATTGATAAGGAACAGATTTTATTTGATTTTCTCGTTCACAGACCGCAGGAGGGTTATTACGAAAAGGAAATCAGAGAATACGGCGGAAAAGTTTACAGAACCCGTCCGTTTAATCCCCTGCATATGAGAGAATACAAAAAGGAATGTATGAATATTCTCACAAGTCATCCGGAGTACAAAGTTTTTCATGTTCATCAGGAACTGGGACTCTGGACGCTTGATTATGCTCATCAGGCAGGAATTCCGACAAGAATTGCACATGCTCACAATGCGAAAACTGTTGTAAATCTGAAATATTTCTTCTTTCTTTACGAAAAAATGTTCATCAAAAAACATTGTACGGATATGTTTATGTGCTCAAAGCCTGCCGGAGAATGGCTGTTCGGAAAACAGGCTGTTCAGGACGGAAAAGTAAAATATATCAACAACAGCATTGAAACAGACAGATTCAAATATAACGAACAGACACGCAGAGATATGCGTGAAAAGCTCGGCGTCGGCGACAAAATCGTCATCGGTCATGTAGGCCGTTTTGCTCAGCCGAAAAACCATACATTTATTCTTGATGTCTTTAACGAGATTCACAGGATGAATAAGAACACGGTTCTTGTTCTCTGCGGTGAAGGAAAGCTTGAGGACGATATAAAAGCTAAAACAAAGGCACTCGGTCTTGAAAATGATGTGATTTTTACAGGCGTTATGGACACAAGCGTATTGTATCAGGCGCTTGACCTTTTCCTTTTTCCGTCATTATGGGAAGGCTTGCCGCTTACGGGCATTGAAGCCCAGACTTCGGGCTTGCCGATTGTTATGAGCGATGTTATTGCCGATGAAACTGTTGTTACGGACAATGTAACACGACTTTCGCTTTCAAACTCTGCCGATGTATGGGCAAAAACCTGCCTTGATGTGCTTGGCGCATACGAAAGAAAGGACTGTCAGAAACAGGTTACAGACGCCGGATTCGATGTATGCAACACGGCAAAGCTTCTTCAGGACTTCTACATTGACCGCACACTCAGAGCAAGACACGCACAAAAAAATTTATAATTACAGCAAAAACATTTTAAGGTGGTATAAATGCAACAGCTCGTTTCCGTTATCATTCCTACATATAAAGGTGCCGACAAGATCAACTCTGCCGTTGACAGCGTTCTTAACCAGACATACAAAAACATTGAGGTAATCGTTGTTGACGATAACGGCGAAAACGAACCGGAACAGTTGCTTACTGCCGAAAAAATGAAAAAATACGAAACATTTGAAAATGTAAAATATCTTGTACACAAAAAAAATATTAACGGTTCTGCCGCCAGAAACACGGGAATCAGAGCATCAAAGGGATTTTATTTGGGCTTTCTTGATGATGACGATGTCTTTCTTCCGGACAAAACGCAGAAACAGGTTGACTGCTTTGAAAAGCTTCCCGAAGATTACGCAATGATTTACGGCTCGTTTCTGGAGCATATGACCGAGAACACCGACCGTATTGTAAAAGCGGATAATGCCGACAATTTTCTTTACCGCTTTTTGTGCAACGAAATAATTGCCTGTTCAAGTACAATTATGATTAAAAGAAGTGTGCTTGACTATGTAAAAGAATGGGACGAATCATTTAAGCGTCATCAGGATCTTGAATTTTTTGCCCGTGTTGCCTGCGGCTGCAGGGTTGCCTGCATAAGTGATGTCTGCATTGAAAAGTTCAAGCTTGACCGCAATATGCCGAAGGGCGAGCTTTATGAACAATACAGACTTCATTATCTTAATAAAATGAAACCGATTATTGAACAATTCACCGAGAAAGAACAAAAAAGATTGTACAACATTCATTATACGGAAATCGGCAAGGCGTATTTAAAACAAAAGCAGTTGAAGAAGGCTATGCATTGGGCGTTTAAAACTTCCAATCCGGCAAAGGCTCTGTTTTTGTTTGTTAAAGACGGAATGACTTTTATTCTACGAAAATAACCGAGGTAATTTATGGAAAACACGCTTCAAAACTCAAAAGACCGGCTTTTCATAAAACTTAACAGCTTTGTTGTAGCCATGATGATTTCAGCACAGACCATCACGGGTACAATCGTTCGTATTCCGGCTTTTAAAGATTTTCATAACAATTTCATAATTTTGGTAATTGCACTTACAATAATCTTTGCGGAAATAATTTACTACAAGAAAGTGACTATAGAACTTCCTGTTATGTTCTTTCTCTCTTTTGTAACCTTGTGGTATCTTTATTCCCTCATTTTTCACGGAAATAACTGCGATCTGGATGTGATTCAATTCATATTTTACGCAATAATACCGATTTATGTCATAGGCAAAAAGCTTGACGGGGAACTTGTGATGCGGTATATTCTCTATCTTTCCCTTATGACCCTGCCGGTTATAAATTTGTTTTTTGTTCTCCAGTATGTAAAATACAATCAGGCATATATGGGAAATATCTACGCAATTTTATCACCTGTTATCGTTGCCATGATACATTTTAAGCTGTACAGAAAGCAGTCGAACCTTCTCATAAAGCTTACATATATATACAACCTCTACATAATGGTTAAGATTGTTTTGTTTGCAAACAGAGGCGCTGTTCTCTGTCTTGCCTGCTGTGCCATTGTGCTTGTCATAAACGCATACGATGACGACAAACGCAAAAAATTGTCTGCGATTAAGCTGTCGCTCATTATTGTCTTCTCTGTAATCGGAATTTTGATAATTATATTTGCACTTCCCCTGTTGCATTCTCTGGCAGACTTGTGCAACAGTATTTTAAACAGCGTTCCAAGCTTCATTTCAAAAATGATTAAATATCTTGAACTCGGTGATGTATCTGACGGACGAACCGCAATTGATGCATTTACATTACCCGCAATTGCGAACAATCCTATTTTCGGCTACGGCATTGAAACCTTCTCAAAGGTTTCGGGTGAGCTGGCAAACCGTTCATGGCCGTATCCGCACCAGTACATCTACCAATACCTCTTTGAAGGCGGAATTGTATTCGGACTTATTCCGGTATATTCAAGCCTTTCGCTGACGGCAAAGGTTGTATGCACAAGAATCAAAGATAAGTCGGAATTTGCGTTGTGCTGTACGCTTGTGTGCGTAACACTTCCAAAACTTCTGATTTCCACCGAACCATGGGCAACAACATCGATATGGATGCTTATTACTTATTCGCTGATATACATATGCAAGACAAATCCGATATTTATATCTCTTAATCAGAGCTTCTGCTCACGGCGCAAATAATACAACGGAGAAAATACAATGGTATATAAGATAATGTATCCCCCGATTCCGAATATGGGAGATCTTCTTAATAAAGATATGCTTGAAGAACTGTTTAACATCAAGGTTGTAAGAAAAGACCTTAAAAGCTGTAACCTGATTGCAATCGGTTCTGCACTTGACCACATAATGTACTCAACATATCCGAGGATCAGAGCAAAGCAGAAAATTGAGCATTTTATGAATGATAATGTCCACATATGGAGTACGGGCTTTATCCGAGGCAATGTCGATCTTGATTTGGGGCTGATGTTCAGACATATACATATACACGCTCTGAGGGGCAGACTTTCATTGCAGAGAATGGAAAATATTCTCGGCAAAAAACTTGATGTGCCGACAGGTGACGGAGGACTTCTTGCCGAAAGGTGGCTTGGATTTTATCCCGAAAAAAAGTATCTTGTCGGAATTATCCCGCACTTTAAGGAACAGGATCACCCTGTTGTGAAAAAACTTCTTGATAACTACGGAAATTCAACGCTTATTGACCTGAAAGAAAACCCAAAAAAGGTTGTCGAAAAAATAGGCGAGTGCGAATACATTATTTCAAGCAGCCTTCACGGTATGATTGTTGCTGACAGTTTCCACATTCCCAATATGCACATAACCCTTACGAACAATATGTTCGGTGACGGAAACAAGTACAATGATTACCTCTCTGCCTTTGACATTACACACACACCCTTTGATTGTTCAAACGGCGATATGCCTACAATCAGCGAGGTGAAAAACAATTACAGAATCGATCCGGATGTTGTTGAACTGAAGAAAGAACAGCTCTTCAATGCTTTTCCAAAATTTTAATCAGTTAAAACTAAGGTCATATTATGAAAAAATTATCAACAAGTAAACAAATGGCAATAAATATGGTTGCCGCCATAGTGTCTTTTTTGATAGGAACAGGAATTAACTTTGTTCTTGCACCCTATCTTGTAAAGGAACTCGGTTCTGAAACCTACGGATTTATCGGACTTGCAAACAACTTTGTCCAGTATGCCACCATTGTAACATCTGCTCTCAACTCAATGTCGGGCAGATTTATTTCAATTGAATACAGCAAAGGAAACATTGACAAGGCATCAAGATATTTCAGCTCGGTTCTGGTTGCCGACCTGATTATTGCCGGCGTTTTACTTTTGGTTTCGTCAATTATTACATTCAACATTGAATTTATACTGAATGTTCCCGAAAATCTTGTTGACAGCGTAAAGATATTGTTTGCGCTCACTTTTGCAACATTTATAATCAGCGTTATCACGGCAATATTTACTACTGCGGCATTTGTAAAAAACAAACTGTATATCAATTCCCTCCGTGATATTGCGTCAAACACGCTCAAGCTCTTGCTTGTAGTAATTTTGTTCTCGTTTTTCCCCGCAAAAGTATATTTTCTCGCTATGGCGTCACTTGCAAGCGGAATTTTTCTTTTGCTTACCAATATCAAAGTCAAGAATAAAATTCTGCCGGAAGTAAAGATGAACTTCAACCTTTTCAGTTTCAAGCTGGTAAAAGTTCTGATTTCCGCAGGAATTTGGTCGTCAATCGGTTATCTCAGCACAGCTCTGAACAGAGGCCTTGACCTGTTAATCTGTAACCTGACTCTCGGAGCGGGACTCATGGGACTTTTGTCGATTGCAAACACCGTTCCGCACTGCATTGATAACCTTATTACAACCATTGCAAATATCTTCACTCCCAGATTTACAATCCTTTATGCAAAGGACAACACGGACTTACTTGTTGAAGAAACAAAGTTTTCGTCAAAGATTATGAGTTTTCTCATGACTGCACCTCTTGCGGGATTTATTGCGTTTGGCAACAAGTTCTATACATTGTGGCAGCCGACCAAATCTCCGGACGAAATTACCATAATTCAGATTTTGTCGGTGCTTGTATGTATTTCATACCTATTTACCTGTCACACAAGAACTCTTTCTAGCCTTTTCACCGTATGCAACAAGCTCAAGGCCTCCGTTCTTATCTCGCTTGTGTGCGGTGTTCTTACGGTTATTATCGTTTTACTGCTCATACACTTTACACCGCTCGGCGTTTATGCTATTGCAGGCGTCAGCTCTGTTTTTATCGGTCTTAAAGCGATAGTATTTGTTCCGTTATACGCCGCACATATTTTGAAAATAAAGCTTACAACATATTACAGGTCTATTTTCAGAGGATGGTTCTGCTTTGCTGTTGTTATCACCATGTTCATCTTTATCAACAGCTTTGTACACGCAAACAGCTGGATGTCATTCCTTCTTCTCTGTGCAGCAAGCGGACTGGCAGGATATGCCGTTTCCGTTCCGCTCATTTTCTCAAGAAAAGAACTCGTTCTTATCAAGGATAAAATTAAGAAGAAGTTTAAGAAAAGCTAAATTATTATCATTTTGAGGTTGCAATGACTGAATATACTTTTTCCGTTTTTACACCGTCATATAACAGGGCAAAAACTCTGCCCAGATTATATGAGGCGCTGAAAAGACAGACATACAGAAATTTTGAATGGATAATTGTTGATGACGGTTCAGCCGACAACACAAAAGAAACGGTTGAGAAATTCATCAGCGACAGACCCGACTTTAACATAACCTATAAATATCAGACCAACAAAGGAAAACACATTGCAACAAATGTTGCGGCACAGATTGCAAAGGGTGAATTCTTTATAACGATTGACTCCGATGACAGCGTAAAAGACGATGCCCTTGAAACATTTATAAACGAATGGAACAAAATTCCCGATGAAGACAGGTCAAAATACAAGGGAATTTCGTGCCGCACCTGTAACGAAAGCGGCAAAACAAACGGTTGTCCTCTGCCGTCAGAACGATTTGACTGTTCCGACCTTGACCTGAGATTGAAGTATAAAATTGACGGTGAGATGTGGGGAATGACAAAACTTGAAATAATCAGAGCCAACCCCTATCCGTGTGTTTCGGGACTTCATTTTTATCCCGAAAATATCTATTGGGACAATATCGGAAGAAAGTATATAACCCGTTTTATTGACACACCGTTGCGATATTACATAAACGATCAGGAAAATTCTTTGACAGGTAACGCTTACTCGGCTCACAGGGAAACTATTTTCGTAAGACTCCACTTTATAAACGAATGTTGGGATTACGCAAAGAGCAATCCTAAGTTCTTTATCAAACAATTTGTGGGACTTTCCCGTGACGGCTTGCTCAACGGCAAAAGATTTTCCGAAATAAAAAAGATGCCCGACACATTTTCAAAGAGGGCTCTTGCAATCATATTTTATCCCATGGGATATTTTTTGTACAAAAAACAATCAGGGGGAAGCAGATAATGAAAAAGGTAGGCATTGTAACATTTCACCGTGCATTGAACTACGGCGCTGTGCTTCAGAGCTATGCGTTGCAAAAAACCGTTTCCTCGCTCGGTGCAGAGTGTGAAATTGTTGACTATATCTGTCCGAAAATCACAGCCGACTACAAACCCTTTCGCATTTATAAAAACGACCTTCTGAAATCCTTTGCAAAAAGCTGTGTCATGGTAAGAAGAAGAGCAAAACGCAGAGACGCTTTTAAGTCGTTTTTCAATAACTATCTTGTAAAGAGTAAAAAGTCGTATACTCCGCAGAATATCGGGGAGCTTAAAAACGATTATGACTTGTTCATTTCGGGAAGCGATCAGGTGTGGAGTCCGAGATGCGTCGGTTTTGATCCCGCTTATTTTCTGACATTTGCCGATGACAAACAGAAGTATTCATATGCGGCAAGCTTTGCCGTTCCGACATTGCCCGATGAATTTATTGATGAATATAAAAAAAGGCTGAACGGTTTTCAGAAGTTCTCAGTTCGTGAACCGAGCGGAGAAAAGCTTGTAAAAGAACTCACGGGCAGAACAGCCGAAACTCATCTTGATCCTACCCTGCTGATTTCAGCAGACGAATGGAAAAAGATTGCCGTTTCAAAAATCGACAAACCATATATCCTCATTTTTACGGCTAATCCGGCAGTTTCGCTTGTGGATTTTGCCCTTAAACTGTCAAAAGAAAAGAACCTTCCCGTTTACTGCATAAACGATGCACCTCACCCTGTAAGTCACGGTATAAATTATATTGTTGCACCTACTGTTGAGGAATTTGTCGGCTGTTTCAAAAATGCCGAATATGTTGTTACAAACTCGTTTCACGGAACAGCGTTTTCTGTTATTTTCAACAAGAATCTTTTTGTGGAATTCAAGAACAAAAGCGGAAGAAACATCCGCTCCGAAGGTCTTTTGAAAAGTCTTGGAATCGACCGTGAAATTGTTGACGGAAACTGCCGAGAAACCGAAATAAACTGGTACGATGTGAACGAAAAAATCAAGAACCAGACAATAATATCTTTGGATTATCTTAAATCCTTTGTCAGCGGTGATTAAATTGAGTCTTAAAAATACACTAAAAAAAGTCAGACAGGGCATAATCAAAACCTTTAAAGCAAAAAATGTTGTTCCCGTGTATGTACAGAAGGAGAACAACAATATTCTTAACGGCAAAACCGCTCTGATTACAGGCGGTTCCGGAATTATCAAAAACTAAAGCGGAGGAAAGCGTATGTATTCTACAATAAAAAGCATTCAGTTGCTCACTGCACTTCTGAAAAAATATAATATCAACAAATTGGTGCTTTCTCCCGGAGGCAGTGATATTCCTATAATTCATTCACTTGAAAATGACGATTTTTTTGAGTGTCATTCGGTCGTTGACGAGAGAAGTGCCGTGTATTACGGCATCGGACTTGCACAGCAGACAAAATCCCCCGTTGCCTGTATCTGTACCTCGGGTACGGCTGTAAGCAACTATCTTCCGGGTATGACAGAGGCATTTTATCAGGATGTTCCGATTGTCGCAATTACCGCTGACAAAGACCCGTACAGATTAAATCAGCTTATGCTGCAGAAAACCCAGCAGGTCAATATTTTTGAATCGGTTACAAAAAAATCCGTTAACCTTCCCGTTGTGCGTGGCGGAAATGACAGATGGTACTGCGAAAGACTTATTAACGAGGCTCTTTCGGAGCTTGACCATCACGGAACAGGACCTGTGCATATCAATATTCCGATTGTTGAAAACTCGGCTGTATATGATTGTGAAAATCTTCCTCAGGTTAGGAAAATCAACAGAATTTCTCCCGATATGCCCTCCGAGAAGTGGCGTGAATATGCAGAAAGGCTTTCAAAATATAAGAAAATTCTTGTCATTGCCGGTCAGAACAACTGTTTCTCGGAAGATGACAGAGCGTGCGTTGAGAAGTTCTTTGAGAAATACAATTGCCTTATATCGGTTGAGCATATGTCAAACCTCAAGTGCAAGGGCTGCCTTATGACCTATCCTTTGTCAGAATGCTCAATGCAGGGAATGTTCGGCGAGTTATGCCCCGATCTTATTATTTCGTTCGGCAACAATATTGCTTCATATAAACTCAAGCCTATGATTAAGGCTCACAAGGAAAAATTTGTTCACTGGCAAATTGATACTGCGGGAAGAATCAGAGATTTTTCCGACAAGCTGACAGATGTATTTGAATGTACACCGCAGTATTTCTTTAACTGCTTTGCAGAGAACGCACCGCAGGATTCAAAAAATGATATGACATACTACAATATGTGGAATGACGATATCAAAATGCTTGATTATTCAAGCAATCTTCCGTTCTCAAATATGTATGTTGCCAAAAAGCTTGCTGAAATTATTCCCGACCGTTCTGTTCTGCACCTTGCAATTCTCAGCAGTACAAGAACTATGCAGTTCTTCGATTTGAAACCGAATGTCAAGGTTTACAGCAATATCGGCGCTCTGGGTATTGACGGCTGTATGTCTTCGTTCTTCGGACAGGCATCGGCAACAGACGAGCTTGCCTTTTGCGTTGTGGGCGACCTCAGTTTCTTCTATGATATGAACTCCGCAGGCATCAGAGGAATCAAGAACAATGTGAGAATTATTCTTCTCAACAACGGTGGCGGTTCAGAATTTCACTTCTTTATGGGCAAGGAAAAGATTCCTACAATCAATCAGTACATCTGCGCCGAACATCACAAGGGCGCAAAGGGCTGGATTGAATCACTCGGATATGACTATTACAGCGCAACAACCAAGGAAGAAGTTGACAATATTATTCCTACACTTGCAGAAGAATCCGACCGACCGATTTTTGTTGAGATTTTCACCGATATGGAAGAGGACGCAAAGCTTATTAACAGGCTTTTTCATGACAACAGAATGAAATTTGGCGGAATGAAGCTCAAGATGATGGAAAAAGCAAAATCAATTCTCAGTCCGTCACAGATTCAAAAGGCAAAAAAATTATTAAAAAAGTAATCAGGTGAAACCAAATGAAAATAGCAATTGCCGGGACAGGGTATGTAGGTCTTTCAAACGCCGTACTTCTTTCTCAGAAACACGAAGTTACCGCTGTTGATGTCGTTGAAAGCAAGGTAAAGTTAATCAATGAAAAGAAATCTCCGATTGCTGACAGGGAAATCGAAGAATATCTTGCTGACAAAAAATTAAATTTGGTTGCAACCGTTGATGCAAAATCTGCGTACAATAATGCTGATTTTGTAATTATCTCTACTCCTACCAATTACGATGACGAAAGACACCTTTTTGATACATCGTCCGTTGAGGCTGTAATTGAGCTTGTAATTGAATGCAACCCAAATGCGGTTATAGTTATCAAATCCACTATACCGGTTGGATACACAAAAAGTGTTATCGAAAAATACAAATACACAAAAATTCTTTTCAGTCCCGAATTTTTGCGTGAGGGCAAGGCTCTCTATGATAACCTCTACCCGTCAAGAATCATTGTCGGTGTTGATATGGCAAATGAAGAACTGCAAAAATCTGCCGAGACTTTTGCAACGGCACTTGCAGACTGTGCAATTAAGGAAAACATAGACACTCTCTTTATGGACTACACAGAGGCAGAGGCGGTCAAGCTTTTTGCAAATACATACCTTGCAATGCGTGTCAGCTTTTTCAACGAGCTAGACACATATGCCGAAATGAAGAACCTTAACACTAAAAGTATCATTGACGGTGTGTGTCTTGATCCGAGAATCGGAAATCACTACAACAATCCGTCCTTTGGCTACGGCGGTTACTGTCTGCCAAAGGATACAAAACAGCTCAAGGCCAATTTTTCGGATGTTCCGAATGACATAATCAGCGCTGTTGTAACATCTAACAAGACAAGAAAAGAATTTATTACATCACAGATAATGAATAAAAATCCAAAAGCTGTCGGAATTTACCGCCTTACAATGAAGTCAAATTCCGATAACTTCAGACAAAGCTCAATTCAGAGCGTTATGGAGCTTTTGAAAAATAACGGCATCGAGTTAATTATCTACGAACCGACACTTAAAGTCGATTTATTCGAGGGCTTTGGCGTTGAAAACGACTTTGAAAAGTTCGTCACAAAATCGGATGTAATCGTTGCAAACAGATACAGCTCCGTTCTTGACTGTGTAAAAGAAAAGGTTTACACAAGAGATTTGTTTTTCAGAGATTAATTTGAGGGTAAAAGTATGGAAACATTGATTATCGGCAAACCGAAAATTGAAAAACTTGATAATCGTGCCAGACTCTGTTCAAAAATCAGCGAAAACGGAAAGCCTTCCTACACTCTCTGGTTTGATGTTGATGCAAAGTATGCTGACTATCTGACCGAAAGTGCCGACGCATTCGTTGTTGCGCTGTTGCCGTATGCAATGAACAACAGTCTGAATATTTCGGCAGAAGCAAAGATGTCGAAGCAACTGTGTTTTCAGCTTAATGAAATTTTCATTCCCGTTCTTACAAAAAATTCAAAATTATTCAACAAAATTTCGATATCTGCAAAAGAGCTTACACAGGAAAACTACTGCTGCAAAAATGCGTCGGCAACAGGATTTTCGAGAGGTGTGGATTCATTTGACACAATTTGCAGTCTTTCCGAAAACAGAACGGAAAAGCTGAGTCATCTTACCTTTTTCAATGTCGGCTCCCACAGAAGTACGGCTAATTACACACCCGAACAATCTGCCGAGCTGTACGAAAATCGTCTTGAAATTGCAAAAAAATCCGCAAAAATCTTTGATATGCCATTGATTGACATTAATTCAAATCTCGGTGAACATCTTACCCTGCCGTATGTAAAGATTCATCATTATTGCAGCTTTTCGGCGGTCTTGTGTATGCAGAAATTTTTCAAAAACTACTATTATGCATCGGGATACCCGATAAGCAGTTTTTCGATAAAACAATGCGACACCGGCTCGGCACACTATGAGGCATTTACGGCAAGTATGCTGAGTACCGAAAGTACCGATTTTTACATTACAGGTCTTGAAAAGACTAGGCTTGAAAAGGTTGACTTCATTTCAAAATTTCCGATTACATATGATAACCTCAATGTGTGTTACTACGGTGAGAACAACTGCGGTCACTGTGAAAAGTGTGTCAGAACGCAATTTGAGCTTATGGCACTCGGAAAACTTGAACTGTATAAGAATGTTTTTGATATTCCGAAATTTTACAGAGACAAAAACAAATATATGAACTATGTTCTCAAACATCAGAACAAGGACTATTATGCAGAAATTCTCAGTCTTATGAAAAAGAAGGGTTTCAAGCTTACGCCAATTCAAAAAATTAAAAAGGCTGTCTATGCCGTTTATCTTAAATTCAGAGGGAATTAAGGCTTACGGTTGCTTTAACCGACAAGCCATTGAGGAGGTATAGCAGATATCAGATGATGTCTGCGTTTTTATAATGCCTCACGGCTGTGGGTTTGGCGGTTACTTCGCACAAAACAAAAATGCATCAGACCTTTTCGGGCATCTGATGCATTTTCTTTTTTAAACTGTTTTCTTGAATAGACTTCGGTGGCACACCGCCGACATCATTTTCTGTTTTCAACTTTCAATTCTTAATTGAAAGCACCGCTCGAGTATTTAACTTTTGCACATGCAAATACTGCTACCCGAATTGGGTGCAACAACTTGTTGCTTATTCTTCCTCAGCAAGCTCATCGGCTGTAACTTCTGTCTGCGGTTCTTCCTTTGCAGCCTCCTCAGGCTCTTTTTCGGAAACAATATCGTCAATTTCCTCAATAAGCTTCTGTTCTGCGCATCTGTGCTTTTTTAAAGCGAGAAATGCTGCTGTGGCAGCCGCAAGTGCAGAGATTGCACCGATGATTGTGTAGAATAATTTTTTGTTTTTATCCATTCCGGCACCTCTTTCAGTATTAATATAAATCAGCGGAAAAACCGTATTTTTCTACTTATTGCTATTTTATATCATTTTTACAAATTTTTCAATAGGCAACTGATAATCTTTGCACAAATGGCTGTCAGTGTGTTATATTCTCTTTTTACGCTCTGCAAGGGCAAAAAGCACTCCGCCCGAAATTACAACAAGCATCATAACAGCCGTTGCTGTCACTCCTGTCTGAACACTGCCGTTTTTATCAGGCTGTGAAGGAGTGCTGTCCGATGTTGCGGCACCGCCTGTTGCCGAAGTCGGATTTGCAGAGATTGTACCGACAGTTGCAGGCTCACCCGTCGGAGCAGTCTGAACAGTCTGTTCCTGAGTAGCAGTCGTTTCTTCCGACGGTGACGATTTTTCAACAAGGACAGCTTAAAAATCTTTGAATACACCTTTGATTCGTCAATTTTGCTGAATAAGAAACAACAAAAGCAGAATAACAAATAAAAATCAAAACAAAAACGGCAGTACCAAAAAAATCGGTACTGCCGTTGTTATATAAGAAATTAATCTCTTGTTTTTTCGCCGTTAAGAATCATTTCCGCATTCTTAACACGCTCTTTTGTCGGGGGATTAATGCCCTCGAGAGGATAGTCATAACCGAGAGCTTTCCACTTGTACACACCAAGTGTGTGATACGGAAGAACTTCAACTCTTTCAACATTCTTGAGCGAACGGATAAAGTCGGCAAGTCTGAAAAGATACTCGTCCTTATCATTTCTTTCAGGCACAAGAACATGTCTTATCCATACGGGCTTGCCCATATCGGAAAGCTGTCTTGCCATTTCAAGAATATTGGTGTTTGGCTGTCCTGTAAGGATTTTGTGCTGTTCGTTGTCGATATGCTTTATATCAAGCAACAGCAAATCCGTATATTCCATTAGCTCTTTCCACTTTGAATAGAACGGCTCTTTGGTTGTAAACGGGTTGGCGCTTGTGTCAATACAGGTATTAACGCCCTGCTTTTTAGCCTTCTTGAACAAATCAAGCAAAAAGTCAATCTGTAAAAGCGGCTCACCTCCGCTTACTGTGATACCGCCCTTATTTTTCCAATAGGGGCGGTATGCAAGCGCTTTATTAAGCAACTCGTCGGCGGTGTATTCCACGGTGTTTTCATCGTGTTTCCATGTGTCGGGATTGTGGCAGAACTGGCAACGCATTGCGCAACCGCTCAGAAAAATCACAAATCTCACGCCCGGACCGTCAACAGAGCCAAAAGTTTCTATTGAGTGTACAAAGCCTTTAACAGCGTTGTCCGACATTACATTCTGTCGTGGCAGGTTCTGGCAATAACATCCAGCTGCTGCTCTCTTGTAAGGTCGATGAACTTAACAGCATAACCTGATACACGGATTGTGAAGTTAGCGTACTCTTCCTTCTCAGGATGCTCCATAGCGTCAATGAGTTTTTCTGTACCGAATACATTTACATTGAGGTGGTGTGCGCCCTGATCAAAGTAGCCGTCCATAACATTTACGAGGTTGTCAACACGCTCGTCATCGTTGTGTCCGAGAGCACCCGGGTTAATTGTCTGAGTATTTGAAATACCGTCAAGAGCGTACTCGTAAGGAAGCTTAGCAACAGAGTTAAGTGAAGCAAGAAGACCGTTCTGCTCTGCACCGTAGCTTGGGTTAGCACCCGGTGAAAGAGGCTCGCCGGCTTTTCTGCCGTCAGGAAGTGAACCTGTAGCCTTACCGTAAACAACATTTGATGTGATTGTAAGGATAGAAGTTGTAGGCTCTGAATCTCTGTATGTGTGGCAATACTTGAGCTTAGCCATGAATGTCTTGAGAAGATCAACGGCAATCTTATCTGCTCTCTCGTCATTGTTACCGTATCTTGGGAAGTCGCCCTCTGTTTCAAAGTCAACAGCAACGCCGTCCTCGTCACGGATAACCTTAACCTTAGCGTACTTAATAGCGCTGAGTGAGTCAACAACATGTGAGAAGCCTGCAATACCTGTTGCAAATGTTCTTCTTACATCTGTATCGATAAGAGCCATTTCTGCTGCCTCATAGTAGTACTTATCATGCATGTAGTGAATCATGTTAAGTGTGCCTACATAGAGGTGAGCAAGCCAATCCATCATTGTGTCATACTTCTTGATAACTTCGTCATAATCAAGGTACTCTGATGTGATAGGTGTATATTCAGGACCAACCTGCATCTTTGTCTTTTCATCAATACCGCCGTTGATAGCGTAGAGAAGGCACTTAGCAAGGTTAGCTCTTGCGCCGAAGAACTGGATTTCCTTACCTGTCTGTGTTGCGGATACGCAGCAGCAGATTGAGTAATCATCGCCCCATACAGGACGCATTACATCATCGTTCTCGTACTGAATTGAGCTTGTTGTAACTGAAATATGAGCAGCATACTTCTTGAAGTTCTCCGGAAGTCTTGAAGAATAAAGAACTGTGAGGTTTGGCTCAGGTGAAGGTCCCATATTCTCAAGTGTGTGGAGGAAACGGTAGTCGTTCTTTGTAACCATTGAACGGCCGTCAATGCCAAGACCTGCAACTTCGAGTGTAGCCCATACAGGGTCGCCCGAGAAGAGCTGGTTGTAAGACTCAATTCTTGCAAACTTAACCATACGGCACTTCATAACAAAGTGGTCAACGAGTTCCTGAGCCTGTGATTCTGTAAGTGTACCGTTCTCAAGGTCACGCTCGATGTAGATGTCGAGGAATGTTGATACACGACCAACGCTCATTGCAGCGCCGTTCTGAGTCTTGATAGCAGCAAGATAACCGAAGTAGAGCCACTGAACTGCCTCTGCAGCGTTCTTAGCAGGCTGTGAAATATCAAAGCCGTAAGAAAGTGCCATTTCCTTCATATCGTTAAGAGCACGAATCTGATCAGCGATTTCTTCACGAAGCTGGAAGTCGCCTCTTCTCATACCCTGACGGTTTGTTTCTGCAAAGTCCTCTTTCTTGCCTTCGATAAGACGGTCAATACCGTAAAGAGCAACTCTTCTGTAGTCACCGACGATTCTGCCTCTGCCGTATGTGTCGGGAAGACCTGTAAGAATCTTGTTGTGACGGGCAAGCTTCATCTCGGGAGTATAGATATCGAATACACCCTGGTTGTGAGTCTTGTGATATTTTGTAAAGATTTCGTGGAGTTTAGGGCTTGGAGTGTAGCCATACATCTGGCATGACTGCTCAGCCATTTTGATACCGCCGTAAGGCATAAATGCACGCTTGAGAGGCTTGTCTGTCTGAAGACCTACAACCTTTTCAAGGTCTTTATCAAGATATGCAGCGCCGTAAGCTGTGATGCCGCTTACAACCTCAGTTTCCATATCAAGAACGCCGCCCTTGGCTCTTTCTTCCTTCTGGAGTTCCTTGAGCTCGCCCCAGAGCTTGTCTGTAGCTTCTGTAGGACCTTCAAGGAAAGACTGGTCGCCGTCATAAGGTGTGTAGTTTTTCTGAATGAAGTCTCTGACATCAATGTCGGACTCCCATTTGCCACCTGCAAAATTTGTCCATTCTTCTCTCATTACTGTAAAACCTCCGATAATGATAATTAATACTGAATTTTGTATATGACACAAAAAAATGCCGACTCAATTCCAAGCAGACGCCCGGTAAGGTCAGCTCCTTGAAAAAATCGTCATACATCCTTGTATTCTGTCATTTATTCACTTTTATAATCATATAACCAACACCATTAAAATAACACTTTTTAAGGGCGTTGTCAAGCATTTTGGGATACTTTTTACACCACTTTTTCACGCTCAAAACACTATGGTAAATGAGTACAATTTTAGGGTATGAGGAACATTATTTTCAGCAGATTTTTTCCTGTATTTGTGCGGAATATTTTGTCATATGCCTGCTCTGCTGCACTGCGGCTTGAATCGTCCTCATAAAGGTTCACAAGGAAGTCTGACTCTACCAAAATTCGGTACGGCAAAGTATCAATATTTCCATAGGTGTGATGGTGTCCCACAAGGTAACAAACTTTGTCAATAAATGTTTTTTCGTAACCGAGAGCGGCAAGCAACTTTTCAGCCTCGTGAGGACCTTCAAGTTCCTGATACTTTCCTGCAGACGAATTGTACTTTTCTTCGCTCACCTTTATGCCGATGTCGTGAACGATTGCGGAGATTTCAAGAAGCTCCTGATCGTCGGGCAAAAGATTTTCACTTTCACCGATTGTCTTTGCGAATGAATAAACCTTGAGAAAATGGTGAATTCTTTTCTTGTCACTTCCAAAATATTCAATCATAGCAGTTATAACTTTGTCGGTTTTCATATTATCACTCCTTACGGCGAGCCGCCGTACCCTATTCGTGTAGACAGTTTTTTGTTTGTGCAATTCTGTAGGGGTAGCCTTGCGACTATATTTCAGACGGGAGGATTCGCACAAACAATCACTTTTTCATACTTCTTATATATGCAAAGGTCTTTTCTTCACCCTCATCTCTCAGCATAACCAATAATTTTTCAAGCAAATCCTCTGTGTTGGGGTGCATACGGTGTTTGCCTCTGATTCTGCAAAAATATGTAAACGGAGCGCCGTCCGTGTAATTTTTGCCGTTGTAGATTTTGCTTGCGGCAACTCGGTCGCAGAACATTTCGATAACATATTTTACAGGCATTTCAACATTTTCAATCTGCTTTGTCTTTGGGTTGTAATCGTTCCAGTATTCGTAATGGTGACGGTTTCTGCCCTTGTGATGCATCCATGCCTGTGAATAGCCGTACAGCTCTCTTTCCTTTTCATTGGGACTTCTCGTGCCCTGAAAATACTTTGCACCCGGAATAAATTCTGTAGGCGAATACTTTGACAAATCGTGTATTAATCCCTGTCTGAGAATTCCTGCCCTTGCACAGTTGGCAATTACCTTGTGCCTGTGACGGGTTATTGTTCTGAAATGTTTAATCGGATGTGCCATAATTATCACCATAAATTGTTAGTTTGGAAAATACAAAACATTCTCCGACTGACATTTTACCACATTTCCTGCCGATTTAAAATAGCACTTGCAAGATTGTCGAAAAAAAGTTATAATATACAAAGGTTAAAATTTTGTAACCATTTAATGTTAAATTCTATAAGGATAGGTAATCTATGAAAAAGAAAATTTTCATTCTTTTACTTTGTGTTGTCCTCATTGCAACCTGCATATTATGCGGTGTAACGGGAATTTTCGGAAATGATTCTCAAAATTCTCCAAAACCGCAGACGCCCGATACGGCAGTAACCGAAAATATGACATTTCCGAGCAAGGTCGATTCGCTCACATTAAAAGTCGGCGAATCAAAGCTTATTGAACTGTCATCAGAAAAAGCAAAATCCGTTACCGAATGGACAAGCTCGGACAGTAAAATTGTTACCGTTGATGACGGCGGAAGGGTTGACGCTCTCAAAGAGGGTACGGCTCTGATTTCTGCCATTTCAAAAGACAAATCAAAGTCGGAATTTCAGGTTACGGTGGCAAAATCAACCACGAAAAAACAGCAAAGCTACTCAACCTGTATAACGGCAAATCTTGACAAGCTTGAAAGCAATAAGCGTAACACGGCAAAAAACCTGTACGCAATCAAGGTCAACCGCACGGCAAACTGCGTGACGGTTTACACATATGACGAAAAGGGCAAGTACACAATCCCCGTAAGGGCGATGATTTGCTCCACAGGTCTTGACAATTCGACAATCACGGGTGACTACACAATCGGGATCAAATCCGAATGGCTTTCCCTTGTGGGCGATGTTTTCGGAAGATACATCAGCGGAATTTCGGGCGATTATCTTTTCCACTCCGTTCCCTACTACTCAATGAGCGAAGAAGATTTGGAGCTTGAGGAGTTCAACAAGCTTGGCGAACAGGCATCACAAGGATGCGTAAGACTTGCGGTTTCGGATGCAAAGTGGGTTTATGACAACTGCCCCACAGGCACGAATGTAAGCATATATGACGATGCAGAAAATGCAGGCCCTCTCGGAAAACCGGATGCAATCAAAATCACCGATTTTACCAACAAATGGGATCCGACAGACAGCAATAAAAAATGCCCGTATGCCAAAGCAACACCAATAATCAGCGGTGCAAACGATTACACAATCAAAAGCGGCGGCGAATTTTACGCCCTTGCCGGAGTAACAGCCGTTGACACCTGCGGCAACGACATAACTTCGAATATCGAAGTTTTCGGCAATGTAGTAACCACCCGAAAAGGCAAGTACAAGGTAACATATTCAGTCACCGATGTGCTTAAAAGGACATCAAGCGTAACGATTACGGTAACGGTGCAATAAACATGGTGCGCCACTGTTCTCCGAGCGGAGCTTTTAAATTGAAAGTGGAAAATTGAAAATGTAAAATAAAAATGCGGTTGGCAATGTGCCACCGCATTTTTTATGTTCGTGTGTTCGTGCAGACGGTTTTAATAGTAAATTACAAATGTTGCCCGAGCATAACATAGTAATTGTTTGTACATACAGTAGCGGCGGTCAGTGACCGCCATTTGATTTGGTTGCAAAGCCAAATCAACCACACAGCAACATACATATTTTGACCAAGTATAAAATTCCAATTATTTTTGCAATGTATGTTGTAGTGGCGAACCGTGTTCGCGCCCGTTCGTATGCAACGCATACGATTGCACGCAATGCGTGCAAGGTTCAATACACAATTATAATCACATCAAAACATATGTGATTAAACAAAATATTTCATCAAGGCGGGCGTCCAATGAACGCCCCTACGGGTTTACATTTATAAATTATTATTTAAACGGAAAAATACTGCCGTTGCCTGTGGTCGAACCGATTTTGCAATCGGTTCGATTGGCGTTCACTGAACGCCGCTACAATTTTCCACTTTCCATTTTCAATTTTCAATTAAAAAAATCCCGAACACGGCAAATGCCATATTCGGGAGAATTTTTTATTTATTCACATATTCACTTTTTACAAGCTTTAGCCAAAATTATTCGGCATCGGGAAGGCTTGCAAGCTTTTCAAGGTGAGCATACTTATCAGCAGCAACCTTTTCAGCCTTTTCAAAGAGTTTTTCTGCTCTTTCGGGGAATGAACGAGTGAGTGAGTTATAACGAACTTCGCCCATGATGAAGTCACGATATGATGCAGAAGGAGCTTTACCGTCAAGCATGAACGGATTCTTTCCTTCGTCTGCAAGGCGAGGATCGTAACGGAAGATGTTCCAGTAACCTGCCTCAACAGCCTTTTTCTCCTCAAGCTGAGCAATGCCCATGCCACCCTTGATACCGTGGTTGATACACGGAGCGTAGCAGATTACGAGTGACGGACCGTTGTAGCTTTCAGCCTCAACCATAGCCTTGAGAACCTGATTGTTGTCAGCACCCATAGCGCACTGTGCAACATAAACATAGCCGTAGCTCATTGCAATATCGGCGAGGTCTTTCTTCTTAACAGCCTTACCTGCAGCGGCAAACTGTGCAACCGAACCTACAGGAGTAGCCTTTGAAGCCTGACCGCCTGTGTTAGAATAAACCTCAGTATCGAATACAAGGATATTAACATTTTCGCCTGATGCGATTACGTGGTCAAGACCGCCGAAACCGATATCGTAAGCCCAACCGTCACCGCCGAAGATCCACATTGACTTCTTAGCAAGTTCGTCCTTGTCAACGAGTGTTTTCTTAACAAGTTCGCCAACCTTTGCATCCTCTGTGTTCTTTTCGAGTTCAGCGATAAGAGCGTCTGTTGCAGGACGGCTTGAAGTTGAATCTGTTACTGTGTCGAGATAGTTCTGGCAAGCTGTCTTGAGGTCAGCGCTGTCTGTATCTTTCTGAATACCCTCAACATACTCGATAAGTCTGTTGCGGATAGCCTTCTGACCGAGAGCCATACCAAGACCAAACTCTGCGTTATCTTCAAAGAGTGAGTTCTGCCAAGCAGGACCGTAACCCTTCTTATTCTTTGTATAAGGTGTTGCAGGAGCAGATGCACCCCAAATTGATGAACAGCCTGTTGCGTTAGCGATAAACATTCTGTCACCGAAAAGCTGTGTAACAAGCTTTGCATACGGTGTTTCACCGCAGCCTGCGCAAGCGCCTGAGAATTCAAGCAACGGCTGTTTGAACTGACTGCCCTTAACTGTAGTGAACTTGAACTTCTCGTGAACTTCAGGCTTATCTTCAAGTGTGAGAGCGTAGTCAAATACTGCCTGCTTAGGACGCTGTGAGTCGATTGACTGCATTGTGAGAGCCTTAGCGCCCTTCTTACCCGGACAAACCTGAGCACAAGCACCGCAACCCGTACAGTCGAGTGTTGAAACTGTCATTACAAAGTTGAGGTCCTTGAGTCCCATCATCGGGAGGCTCTTTGTACCCTCGGGAGCTTTTGCAAGCTCATCGGCTGTCATGGCAACAGGACGGATTACAGCGTGAGGACATACGATTGCACATCTGTTACACTGAATACAGTTTTCAGGATTCCATTCGGGAACATCAACTGCGATACCTCTCTTTTCATAAGCGGCAGAACCGTTAGGAGCAGTACCGTCAACATGATCCATAAATGTTGAAACAGGGAGCTTGTTACCCTTATATGCATTTACAGGCTTGAGGATTTCGTTTACATACTCAACGAGAGCGCCGTTACCCTCTGCCTTGTCGGCAGCTGAATTATCAACAGCATTAACCCAATCAGCAGGAATTTCAACCTTTTTGAGGTCTTCCATACCACGGTCGATAGCGGCGTAGTTCATATCTACGATAGCCTGACCTTTCTTCATGTATGACTTCTTGGCGGCAGCCTTCATAAGCTCCTTAGCCTTGTCGGCAGGAATGATATCTGCAATCTTGAAGAATGCTGACTGAAGAACTGTGTTGATACGACCGCCAAGACCGATTTCCTTACCGATCTTGATACCGTCAATTGTGTAGAAGTTGATGTGTCTTTCAGCGAGAATCTTCTTCATCTTACCCGGGAGACGCTCGGAAAGCTCTTCTGTATCCCATGGGCAGTTAAGAAGGAATGAACCGCCTTCTTTAAGGTCATCAACAATGTCGTACTTGTCAACATAAGACGGATTGTGACAGGCAACAAAGTCTGCCTTTGAAATGTAGTATGTTGACTTAATGGGAGTTTTACCGAAACGAAGGTGAGAAACTGTAAGACCGCCCGACTTCTTTGAGTCATATGCAAAGTAGCCCTGAGCGTACATATCGGTGTTATCGCCGATAATCTTGATTGAGTTCTTGTTAGCACCGACAGTACCGTCAGCACCAAGACCCCAGAACTTACAGCTGTGTGTACCCTTCGGAGTTGTATCGGGATTTTCAACAATCGGAAGTGAGAGGTTTGTAACATCATCAACAATGCCGATTGTAAATCTTCTCTTAGGTGTTTCGCTTTCAGCGTTTCTGTAAACAGCGATGATGTCGCCGGGTGTTGTATCCTTTGAGCCAAGACCGTATCTGCCTGTGTAAACCTTTACACCTGCAAAGTCCGAACCGTTGATAGCGGCGAGAACATCAAGATAAAGAGGTTCGCCGATTGAACCGGGTTCCTTTGTTCTGTCAAGAACAGAGATTGTCTTAACAGTCTTAGGAAGCTCTCTGAGCATATAGTCGGCAACAAAAGGTCTGTAAAGGTGAACTTTAAGAAGACCGACCTTTTCGCCTGCGGCATTGAGGTAATCAACAACTTCTTCCGTACAGTCGCAGACAGAACCCATAGCAACGATAACATGCTCTGCATCCTCTGCACCGTAGTAGTTGAACGGCTTGTAGTCAGTGCCGATTTTAGCATTAACCTTGTCCATGTACTTAACAACAACTTCGGGAACTGCGTCATAATACTTGTTACAAGCTTCTCTTGCCTGGAAGAAGATATCATCGTTCTGAGCAGTACCTCTTGTTACAGGATGCTCAGGGTTAAGAGCACGACGACGGAAAGCCTCAACTGCATCCCAATTAAGCATATCGGCGAGGTCTGCGTAATCCCACTCCTCAATCTTCTGAATTTCGTGAGAAGTTCTGAAACCGTCAAAGAAATGAAGGAAAGGAACTCTGCCTTCAATAGCTGCAAGGTGAGCAACAGCGGCAAGGTCCATACATTCCTGAGGATTGTTTGAACAAAGCATTGCATAACCTGTCTGACGGCAAGCGTAGATATCTGAGTGGTCACCAAAAATAGAAAGTGCGTGGCTTGTGAGCGCACGGGCTGATACATGAATAACGCCCGGAAGGAGCTCGCCTGCCATCTTGTACATATTCGGAATCATAAGGAGCAGGCCCTGTGATGCTGTGTAAGTTGTTGTCAAAGCACCTGCTGCGAGTGAGCCGTGAACAGCACCTGATGCGCCGCCCTCCGACTGCATTTCCGTTACCTGAACCTGTCTGCCGAAAAGGTTCTTTGCACCCTGTGCCGAGAACTTGTCGGTAAGGTCAGCCATTACGGAAGAAGGTGTAATAGGATAGATAGCCGCAACATCGGTAAACGCATAAGAAACATGAGCTACTGCGCTGTTACCATCCATAGTTTTCATTTTTCTTGCCAATGGAATCGTCCTCCTTTTTAATCAAAGCGGCAAAGGAAATGATGCCGCATAAATTTTCGATACCCGTTAATTACGCACCGTAAATCAACAAGCGGTACGGATACTTTGTATCATCTTAAATTTTATCACTTAAACACCGATTTGTAAAGTGTTTTACACAAGAAATTCAAAGCAGGATATATATTTTTGTTTCGTTTTTTACAAAAAGTTTTTTATATTTACTTGTTCCTGTCAAAATACTTTGTTGTTGATTTTTTAAAAATCAATAACAAAGGTTTTGGTTATTTGCACAAACGGTTGCAATACTACGCTCGGATATAATTTGTTTTTTGACATTGCAAACTATCTACACGAATTGGGTACGGCGGCTCAAGTCCGATTATAACCGAATTGAGAAAGGTCAAAAGTGTATATGACGAGCCGACTGCCGCAAGGGCATTGTCGCCCACATATTTTCCGACCATCCATGTATCGGAAAGGTTGTAAAACTGCTGAAACACATTGCCGAGCATAAGCGGTACTGCAAAAGACCACAGGCCGCCTGTTATACTGCCTGTGGTCAAATCTCTGTTTTTATTTAGTTTTATCACAAAATCATTCCGTTGCAACCGCAGATTCTGCGGTCATATTTTTTTGTTAAATTCACTTCCGCATTTTGGACAGCGAACAGTATGATTGCCTTTTTTGTTGCGAACACGAAGCTGTGCCTTGCACACGGGACACTTGATATAACGGTAGTCCTTGCGGTCACGAATTTTCTTGAAGGTCAGCCTGAACCAACCTGTTACCGCATTGTAAATCGGAAGAAATTTTCTGTTTTCGGCACTTCTTGCAACAATGTTGCGTGAGAACATACGAAAACAGATAAGCACGATAATCAAGAGCATTATTCCGTCAATGATGTATCTTGCAACACGGTTCCACACAAAAATATTCACGAACCACAGTATAAGCAACAGCACCCAGAGTGCATTGTTGAGCTTATCCGTGCCGTATCTGCCCTGCATAAAATTGGCGAATCTGTTAAATAATCCTCGCATAAAGTTCATCCTTTCCGCAAAAAGCGGTAATTACAAAAATCATCCTTCCACCATTTTATCACAGGCAGGGCGTACATTCAATAAACATTTGACGATATATGTCACTAAATCAGCCGAGAACGAGCTTTGCCGTGTCAACGCTTTCTTTTGCGTCACGGCAGTAGTAGTCAGCGCCGATTTTCATAGCGTAGTCCTTTGTAAGAACCGCACCGCCGACAAATATTGTGCATTTGCTTGAGCCGTCGGGATTCTGAAGTTCCTTGCATTCTCTTACAAGCCTTATTGTGTCTTCCATGCTCTTGAGGGTTGTTGTCATAAGAGCCGAAAGTCCTATCATTGTAATATTCTGTTCAACGGCAGTATCAACAATAAGCTGAGGATCAACATCACGACCGAGGTCAACAACTGTGTAGCCGTAGTTATCGAGAAGAACCTTTACAATGTTCTTGCCGATATCGTGAATGTCGCCCTTTACGGTTGCCACAATAATTTTTCCCTTGCTTACGGGAGTTCCGCTTGTCTTTGTAAGGTGCTTTTTGATTACATCAAAGCACTCCTGAGCTGTGTTTGCGCTTTGGATAAGCTGTGGAAGGAAGATTTTATTCTTTTCAAAATCTTCACCCACTCTGTCAAGTGCAGGGATGAGCATTTCGTTTACAACCTGCATTGCATCGGTTGTTTCAAGAAGCTTTGCAGTTGCGGCTGCACCTTCGTTTTTAAGTCCGTTATAAACAGCCGCAAAAATATCAACATTGCTGTCTGCCTTTTTAACGGGAGCGGCAGGAACAGCATCGTTATATGCGTTGATAAATTCAAGCGAGTTCTTGTCAATGCCGTTAAGCACACGGAATGCTCTTACAGCGCCTGTCATCGACTCAACATTTGGGTTGATAATCGGCAAATCAAGTCCCTGTTCCATAGCCATTGTAAGGAAAGTTCTGTTGACAAGCTCACGGTTCGGGAGTCCGAACGAAATGTTTGATACACCGAGACAGGTTTTACAGCCAAGTTCCGTTTTTACTCTGTGCAAGGCCTCAAGAGTCTGACGGCAAGCCGCCTGTTCTGCGGAAACCGTAAGAGTAAGACAGTCGATATATACATCTTTTCTGTCAATGCCGACAGCCTCGGCTCTTTCAACAATTCGTTTTGCAATCTCAAATCTGCCCTCGGCGGTTTTCGGAATACCGTTTTCGTCAAGTGCAAGTCCGACAACAGACGCACCGTACTTTTTGACAAGAGGAAGAACCGTTGCAAGGCTCTGTTCCTCACCGTTTACGGAGTTCAGAATCGGTTTGCCGTTGTAGTAGCGGAGTCCGGCCTCAATAACCTCGGGCTTTGTGGAGTCAATCTGGAGCGGAACATCACACACACTCTGAATAGCCTTGAGAACACGCACCATCATCTTTTTTTCGTCAATTTCGGGATGACCTACATTGACATCAAGAATTTCCGCACCGCCCTGAACCTGACTGAGAGCCTGAGTGAGGATATAGTCAATATTATTTTCAACAAGCGCCTGCTTGAACAGCTTTTTACCTGTGGGGTTAATTCTTTCGCCGATAATTCTCGGACCGTTGATTTCGACAACCGTCGTTGAACTGCAAACGGTTGTGTCAACGCTCTTTGTCTGAGGCTGATATTCTCTGTCGGCAACCTCCGACTTAATTTTTGCAATATAATCGGGATTCGTTCCGCAGCATCCGCCGATAACCTTAACACCGTATTTGAGGAGTGAACAAACGCACTCGGCAAATTTATCGGGCATAATGTTGTACTCGTTGCTGTTAGGATCGGGCAAACCTGCGTTAGCCTTGATTACAAGGGGAAGATTTGTGTATTTCGACATCTCGGAAACAACGGGTTCAAGCTCATCCGGACCGAGTGAACAGTTTACACCGAGAGCGTCAACACCGAGTCCCGTAAGAGTGACAGCCGCACAGGCAGGGGATACACCCGTAAATGTTCGTCCGTTTCTCTCAAAGGTCATTGTTGTGAGGATAGGCTTGTCGCAGTTTTCCTTTGCAGCAAGGACTGCGGCTTTAAGCTCGTAAAGGTCGGTCATTGTTTCAAAAACTATGACATCGGCATCTTTACCGGCAAGAATCTGCTGTTTGTAATACTCATAAGCCTCGTCAAATTTCATTGAACCGGCAGGTTCAAGCAACTGACCTATCGGACCGATATCAAGGGCAACGAGAGCGTCTGTACCCTCAACGGCTTTTCTTGCAATCTTAACACCGGCGCCGATGATTTCTTCAACGCTGTAACCGCTGTCCTGAAGCTTGTAGGCATTTGCACCGAAGGTGTTTGCGTACACAATGTCAGATCCGGCATCAATATACCTCCTGTGAAAGCTCTCAATAAGCTCGGGGTGAGTAATGTTCAGCACCTCAGGCACATGGTCGTACTTTACACCGCTTTTCTGAATGAGAGTTCCTGTTGCACCGTCAAGCAGAATAAAATTCTTTTGGTTGAGATATTCACTAAAGTTTGAAAAATTCTTAAACACCACAATGTTCCCCATTTCTTCTGAAGCGACATTTGCCTTTCATACTGCAAATTGCACACCCTCGTTTTCTTCGTTCAATCGGATTGTCTGAAATTCCGAGAACCGCCGTAACCGACTTTGACGGCACAAGCAGACAGCTGTCGCCTGTTGTAAGACCTATTTTTCTCGGAGCGTCAAGTATTCTCAGATACTCCTTCTGCATCTCAATAGGATAGTCCCCATAGCCGGGGCTGAAACGGAAGGTCATATACTTTCCGCTGTATTTTTCGGCAAGGATTTCGTCAACCTTTTGACACACCTGTTCAACGGCAACGCTTGCAAAGCTGTCAAGCACAACCGCCCTTGCCATATCGGAAATCTGACTTATACGGATAAGCTTGTCAATTTCCGAACCGATTGTAGCACACATCATGACGGCTGTGTGGCAACCCTCAAGGTGCTTTTTTATATCATTGCCGAGTAAAATATCGTCAAACGGAGCTTTGCGTTCAACATAGAGAAATCTCGGCTCTGCTGTTTTCAGTATTTCTTTTTCGCATTCATCCATCAGCACATCCATGCGGTAATTAAGGCTGATTCCTGCACCGCCGAGGTAGCGTATAGCCTCTTTGCGGTTTAATCTGTCAAGCGTTATCATAAAAGACTTGACACCGCCTCCGTAATTTTTCTTGCAACATACGGGTTGTTCATTGTGTAGAGGTGGATGCCGTCAACACCATGTGCGATAAGGTCAACAATCTGGTCAACCGCATATGCAATGCCTGCGTCACGCAAAGCCTCGGGCCTTGTATCATACTTCTGCATAATCTTTGCAAATTTTGCAGGAAGGCTTGCACCGCACATTGAAACCATTCTTTCAATCTGACTTTTGCTTGTTACAGGCATAATACCTGCCTCAATCGGAACATTCACGCCTGCAATCTTCGCTCTTTCAAGAAAACGATAGTAAACGGAGTTGTCAAAGAAAAGCTGTGAAATAAGGTGGCTTGCACCCGACTCAACCTTTTTGCGAAGGTTGTGAATGTCCTCAACCTCATCGGTTGCCTCGCTGTGAACCTCGGGATAACAAGCGCCGGCAATGTCAAAATCACCCTGTGACGCAATGTATCTGCACAAATCACTTGCATAAGTGAAATCCTTCTGCGGTTCAACACCTTCAACCCTGTCACCGCGGAGTGCAAGAATATTCTCGATGCCGTCCTCTTTAAAAAGCGCAAGGTTGCGGTCAATATCAGCCTTTGTGCTGTTAATGCAGGTGAGGTGTGCCACGGATTCAACTCCGAAATCTCTCTTGATTTTTGTTGCGATTTCGCAGGTACGGCTCTTTGAACCGCTGCCGCCTGCGCTGTATGTTACGCTGATGAAGTCAGGCTTTAAAGCCGAAATTTCTTCAAGCTTGCCGTAAACCGATTCAATCGGAGAGGTCTTTTTAGGCGGAAATACTTCAAAAGAAAAAACTGTTTTTCCGCTGTTAAATAAATTGCTTATTTTCATATATAAACACCTCGGTAATGGTTTTGTTAAACTTGATTAATTATAGCATAAATAATTTTTGCATACAATACTGTTTTGGTGGGTTTTGTCGTTTAAGGCTATCATTTTTTTGGAAGTTTGGGTATAATCAAAAATTATATCAAAGAGTTTTATAATAATTATAACTTTGTTAACAAACCAAATTCACCGTTATATTCTGTAGTGGCGAACCGTGTTCTCCACTACAGAATATAAATTTACTTTCATAATAAAGCAAAAATTGCATCAATGCCGTATTCGGGCATCTGATGCAATTCCTTTATCCGAGTATCTTCTCGAATAGATTGCGGTGGCACACCGCCGACCGCAATTTTCAATTTTCAACTTTCAATTTTAAAAAAATCACAGATGCAAAATCAACTTTGCAACGCCGAAATAGATAAGCAATGAAAGCGAGTCGCAGACTGTTGAAATGAGCGGATTCGCCATAACGGCAGGGTCAAAGCCGACCTTGCTTGCCAAAAGAGGCAGACTGCTGCCGACAAGCTTTGCCATAATAATTGTGCCGACAAGCGTAAGCGAAATTACAAGGGCAATCATAAATGCGTTTTCCTGACCGTTGAGATCAAACAAAAGCAGTTTTACAAAGTTTGCCGCCGCAAGGGTAATACCGCAAAGAATTGACACCCTGAATTCTTTCCACAGCACAAGGAAAATGCTCTTGAAATGAATTTCACCGAGCGACAACGCACGGATTACGGAAACCGACGCCTGAGAACCTGCGTTACCGCCCGAACCCGTAATCATCGGGATAAATGATGAGAGAATCAAAACATTTGCAAGCACAGCCTCAAATGATGAGATAATCGCACTTGTAAAGGTTGCCGAAAGCATGAGTATAAGCAGCCACGGCGCTCTCTTTTTGTACAGACCGAAAACGCTTGTTTTCATATACGGTTTGTCAGACGGCAATACGGCTGCCATCTTTTCGATATCCTCGGTAGCCTCTTCCTGAATAACATCAATAGCGTCGTCAATTGTTACGATACCGACAAGTCGGTTTTCGTTATCAACAACAGGAAGAGCAAGGAAGTTATAGTTTGAGAACATCTGGGCAACCTGCTCCTGATCGGCAAGAGTAGTTACCGAGATAACATTTTCCTCCATAATCGACTTTACAAGCTCGTCATCGTCGGCAAGCAAAAGGTCTTTTACGGTGGTAATACCAATAAGCTTGTTATTGGCATCGGTTACATAGCAGGTGTAGATTGTTTCCTTGTCAACACCTGTTCTTCTGATTCTTTTAATAGCCATTTCAGCCGTCATATCGGGACGAAGCACAATAAACTCGGTTGTCATAATCGAGCCTGCGCTGTCCTCGGGATATTTCAAAAGCTCGTTAATCTGCTTTCTCATATCCTTATCGGCCTGTCTTAAAATACGCTTTACAACATTGGCAGGCATTTCCTCGATAAGGTCAACGGCGTCATCGACAAATAACTCATCGACAACCTCTTTCAGTTCGCTGTCGCTGAAGCCGTGGATAAGGAATTCCTGAGTTTCGTCATCCATTTCGACAAAGGTTTCCGCCGCAAGCTCCTTTGGCAGAATACGAAACAGAATCGGCATTTTTTCATCCTGTAGATTTTCAAAAACCGCCGCAATGTCAAACGGTTTCATCGTAATCAAAATGTCACGCAAAGTGCTGAACTTTTTGTCATCAAGCAACACTTTGATAGTTTCGGTAAGGGTTACGTTAACCTGTTCCATCATCTTTTCCTCCTTTTTAATTCAATTGGAAGTAAAGACGGTGTCACCCTGAGTATTAAATTAAATCAATTCAAATTAAAATAAAAATACAAAGCAAAATCAATAAAACAAAATGAACGCACAAGCGCACATTCTGTTGCAACTTCGCCCGGGTACAGCGCCTTTATTACCGTCTGCGTCCATTAAGTTTTCACCTCATTCGCATTTAAATTCGGGCAAAAGCCCGTACGTATTTATTTTATTCTTTTTTATGTCCGATGTCAACGGATTTATCCGCTAAAAATCCACTTTGCAAACATTTTACGTTATCCTCTGTAACAGCTTGGTAACTTGGTATAATATTTCTTGCTTTTTGAAGTGTATCAATGTATAATGGATATGCATGATTTAAAATAAAATTTCAAAGATTGGAGATTAACCGTTATGACAGATATGGTTAAAAAATATGTTCCCTATGCGGTAATAATTTTGCTTGTTTATATGCTGTTGCCGCTTGTGTTTATTCCGGGCGCAATGCAGAAGTTTTCACCCGTTGCATATGACTTTGTGTTCCCGATTACAGCAATCGGCTGTTCGGCACACTACTGCTCAAAACACGGACTTGACTTTCTCTTTGCACTCATTGCGCCGATTATTTATCTTCCGAGTATGCTCATCTACAACGGCGGATTTTCTTCAAGCACACTTTCAACAAACCTTATTCTCCTCGTAGTTTATCTTGTTGCCGGAATTTTCGGACTTTTCCTCGGCGACCTTGCTTTCGGTGACAAGCGCCGTCAGAAAGAAAAGGCAGAACAGGAAGAAGCAGAGGAAATGCTCCTTGAGGCAAAGCGCCGTGAAAAGGAAGAGCTTGAGAACATGACTTCATCAAGCAAAAAGTCCGAAAGAAAAGCACCTTACAGACAGGAACGCAAGCCTGCACGCAAACCGTCACCTGCACCGCAGAAAGCCGAAACAGCAGATGACGACGATTTTGATTATGACAAGTACCTTTCCGGTATTGACAGAAAGCAAGATCCGAACGAAAGCGAAATTGACGATATCTTAAACGAATTTAGACACTAACGGCGAGCCGCCGTTCCCAGTTCGTGCAGATAGTATTTATAAGGGCGAAAATAAAATACCCTAGCAGAACTCTATAACTAAAAATGTAAAATTAAAGTCGGGAAGACAATTTGCGAAATGCAAAGCATTGTCTTCCCGACTGTTTTTGTTTAATCAGCAGGGGTGTTCATCGGACGCCCGATTTGATTGAATTTTATGTTTTCGCAAAATCAGTCGATGTTATGGAAGTTGTGTGTAATTTGCGACACATATATAATCTGTCTTAACAAAAAGATTGTACCATTACTTCGTCAATTTGCTTTTATATGTAATTTTTATTTAACTCAACCCAACGATATACTTCTGAATCAAGGTTGCGTCAACAACACTGATTTCGCCGTCATGGTTTACATCGCTGTTAAAAAGCTGAGTCTTGCCGAATTTTACAATACCTACAACATATTTCTGAACAGATGTTGCATCTCCAACCGTAATGTTTCCGTCTGGATATGCATCACCGCAAGTCAGGCAGTTCAATTTGCCACCAATCGTTGTTTTACACTCTGCGCCGTTTTTAAGTCTGCAATATTTATAAGCTATAAGGCCCGTATCCTCGCCAAGCTGTCTTGAAATATAAAACTCCGCATAGCCGTTCTTATCGGGGACAAAAGATGTTACCGCACCTCCGCTGACAAAATATGCGCCCGAGGTTGCATAGCAAGGTTTGCCGCTGCTGTCTGTACCGAAATCCTCATATGTAAAGTCAAAATTCTTGTATGTGCCATCGCTGAGTTTTCCGGTCATTGTGCCATCATCATTAAAGCCATCAGGAAAATAGTCGGAGAGTTTAATCCTTATCTTAACATATTCTCCGCCTGTTGAATCATAATTGAATTTCATACCCGTATTACCAAAATAACGATTATCCGCTGTTATCATATGGCGAGTAAATTCCTGATTTTTCGGGAGATTTACAAACTTCGGTGCATCAATACAGTCCTTAAACATCACGCTGTACTTTTGATAATCCGTTGATATGAACATTGCCCCGAAATTCTTTGCCGTATTTTCGGTATATCCCGTTGTTGTAACAAAAAGCTGATTGTTTGAGATTTTCTGCGTTGTACCTGTAACTTCATAGTCCTTGCGATCTTCATACTCGCTTACCGCACCTGTCATAAGAACCGAACCGACGGTAAGCACACCGCACATTGCGATTGCAGTTATTTTTTTAATTATATTTTTCATTGTTTACACCTATTTATGTTGTTTAGCTATCCAAACCTACAATATACTTCTGAATCAAGGTTGCGTCAACTACACTGATTTCACCGTCATCGTTTACATCGCTGTTAAAAAGCTGAAGCTTGTCAAAGTCCTCAATACCTGCAACATATTTTTGAACAAGAGTTGCATCAGTAACAGAAATGTATCCGTTTAAATCCGTATCACCGCAAGTTAAACCGACCAGAGTATCTCCGATTATTCCGTAATCGCAATGAGCTCCGTCTTTAAGTCTGCAATAGCGGTATGACATTACTTTTGTGTCTACACCAAGCTGTCTTGAAACATATATTTCAGCATAGCCGTCCTTATCGGGAGCAAAGGATGTTACCGCACCTCCGCTTGTCGCATATGCGCCGGATTCCGCATAGCAATTAACACCGATGCTGTCAATTCCGAAATCCTCGTATGTAAAATCAAAATCCTTGTAAGAACCGTCGCTGAGCTCAGCAGTCATTGTTCCGTTTTCATTGAACAGACGGGAAAAATCGGAAAGCTTGATTTTTACCTTAACATATTCACCGCCTGTTTTGTCAAACTGATAGAATGTCTGAACATTACCGAAATAACCGTGCCCCTGCGTCATCATATATTTTACAAATTTTTCGCCCTTTGGAAGATTTACAAATTTCGGTGCATTGATACAATCCTTAAACCATATATCGTAATCCTTTTCTTCGGTTGTTTGGAACTTTGCACCGAAATTTTTATCGGTATTTTCAGTGTATCCCGTTGTTGTCACAAAAATCTGATTGTTTGAGATTTTCTGCGTTGTACCTGTAACTTCAAAGTCCTTGTGATTTTCATCCTCGCTTACCGCACCTGTCATAAGAACCGAACCGACAGTAAGCACACCGCACATTGCGATTGCAGTTATTTTTTTAATTATATTTTTCATTGTTATCCTCCGCGTTTGTAATTTTATCCGCAAATTTGTTCATACTTGTCTAAGTTTATCAATCTATTTTTCTTATGTCAATAATTATAAAATAAATTCGGCATTTACGGCAATATATGCGTATTTTTCAAATATTAACTATTACAAATGACAGACAAAATACTCGGTCATTTCTGTTTTAAACAATTGGTCTTTAAACAAAAAAACAGACTGCACCGTGATACAGTCTGCTGTAAATTACGACGCACGCTCACATATTACATAGTAACGGTCAAAACCGCCGTTGCCGTCACTTATGCAGGTAAACATCGTGAGCAAATCTCTGTCCTTCTGCAAATAGCAGTCGCCTGATTCGCTCGGCTTATTGACTTTGGTTTCAACGACCTTGTAATTGAGTGTATCCCAATAATTTGTGATTGAAACCCTGTCACCGATTTTGAGGTTGCGGAGGTTGTCAAAGAATATTCGACCGATGTATCCCGTGTGACCCGCAAGGACTGCGTTTGTATTCTTACCGCCGATCGGCAATGATGTTGCACTCATATGTGCCGCACCGTAGCTCATATTTGAGCTGTTCGCACCGAGGTAAATCGGCAGACGCATATTTATTGTTTCGGCGGTCACATAACCGTAAATGCCGTCGGTTATGCCGTAATCCTCAAGATTGACAGCAGCCTGTGAATAGGTATCGTTGCGGAGCATTTCATACTGGTTTGTTTCAAGTTTTTTGTTGTAGGCAACACTGTCATTGAAAAGTCTGTCGAGGTCCGCCTTGAAAACAACGGGCTGTTTGGAGGTACGCTTGCCGTCCCTGTCAATTTTGTAGCCCTCTTCGTCAACCTTGCCGTCCTTGACCGCCTGTTCAAAAGAGCCGTCCTCAGCTTCTTCAACACGGGTATCAAAGCCGTCAGCCTCACCGTTTGAAATCTGTGTTCCGATAAAATTTGATATAGGGGGGAATGCGACAAGACCTATTCCGACAACGAGCATTGCTATTGCCACACCCGTAAGTATTTTTTTAATCATCGGAATCACCGCCCGAATCATTCTGATTTTCGTCAGCCGAGTCATCTCTCAGCCGTTTTGCACCGTTTGACTTCTTCTTTTTACGCTTGAGCAAAAATACAACCACAAACACAACAAGTGCAACAAAGCCGACAATTATGCCGATTGCGACTGCATAAGGGATTTTGTAACCGAGAAAGAATATGTAACCGTTGTCAAATTTCGCAAGCGACACACCTGTTTCAACATATTTAGTATCATCGTATGCAACATGCTTGCCACGCACGAGAAGTCTGTGAGTATTAACGCCGTATGGGGTACAGGTGAGGAGCGTTACAAGGTCTTCACCGTCAACAATTCGCAAGGAATTGATTTCCGAGGGAAGAACAACTTCGATTTGATCAACCTCATATTTCAGCGTTCTGTCGAGAATATGAACATAAAATTCATCGCCTACTTTCATATCAGTGAGATAATCAAAGAAAGTTTCTCCCGGAAAACCCGAATGGGCAGAAATTACGGAATGTGTGCTTATACCGCCGACAGGCAGGGAAGTGTTTTGAAGATGCCCTGCACCTTTGGAAAGAATCTCTTCGCTTGTGCCGTGATAAATCGGCAGATAAACATTGATTTTCGGCACATCAATATAGCCGATAAGACCGTTATCATCAACATTGAGAGTTTTCTCATAATTTGCGCCGATTTTCTGAAAAGCCTTTTCGTCGAACGGGTCGGTAATTATCATATTATTTGAAAGGCTGTTATTGTACTTAGCAGCCTCTTCAAACATTTTTTGAGTTTTCTCACTCGGCATCTGAGCAACCCTGTTGGTGTACTCCTTAACCATGCTTCGACTGACATAGTTATTAATTGCGGAACTGACAAGCGGATAGCTCATTATGCCGATTCCTGCAACGAATATTAAAACTATTAGTAAAATTGACAGCTTTCGTTTCATAAAATTTTCCTTTTCTGCGTGTTTTTGTTCCGTTGTTATTATACTACATTTTGCCGTGCAGGGCAATACACGGCGAGCCGCCGTATGGACAGATATTATCCGCATATACGGCTCTTGTGTAAATAGAATGGGGATGCGTTGCCGCATCCCCTGAAAATTACATATATTACAGATTTTAAGATAAAAGATATTCAATCAATTATTTAGCTGCTTTCTTTCTCTTAAGAACAAAGAGGAGAACGCCTGCGCAAGCGATAAGTGCTGCACCGCCAACATAGAACATCATTGTACCCATACCACCTGTTGAAGGAACTGTTACAGGATAATCAGGAACTTCTACCTGATTTACTTCGCTTGAATTACCGTCAACTGAAACTGTAATAACACCTGTTGTGCTAATAACAACTGTGTACTCAGAAGAGTTAAGGTTGTATCCTGATGGTGCTTTTGTCTCCTGAACTGTGTATGTACCTGCAGCAAGCTTTTCAAATGTAACTTTACCTTTGCTACCTTCTTCTACGCTTGTTACTTTAGTAGCAACCTCTGTACCATCTGCTTTCTTGAGTACGAATGTTGCATTGCCAAGACCCGTCTTGTCAGTTGTTGTGCCATCATACTTGAATACAGGAAGGTCGAATGTGTAAACATATACTGTATCATCGCCCGGCTTTGAAGTCTGACCGTATGTGTTTGTGTATGTAAGGCTGTCGCTGTTGCTGTTGTCTGTTGCAGTGTTGCCTGAAACAGCTGTGTCCTTAAGAACTGCTGTAAGTGTTACAGTAACATCTGAACTTGCATAGAAGTCGTTTGTGCCTTCCTTAGCAGCTTTAAGATAAGACTCTGAAAGAGAAATCTGAATATCTGACAGATTTGTTTTATCTACAGTATAATCTGTACCTTCTTGAAGCTTAGTGCTGCCAACCATAACTTCTGTTACAGCTGGATCTCTAAAACTATCTGAAAGGTTATCGTGGATTGTGTATTCAGTAAGCGGAACTTCCTTAGAACCTGTAACTGAAGCTGTGAGCTTAAATGTTACGGTGTCGCCTGCAGAAGCAGTTGTGTGCGTAGCATCGATGTCGCCACCAACGATTTCCTTAGAAACTGTAACTTCACCTGTGTTAATCTTGAGTTCGATTGGAGCTTCTTCTGAACCCTGAGTTTTCTTTGTGCCCTCAGGAAGAGCAAAGAGAGCGCCGCCCTTTTTCTTTACGCTTGTTTCAGCAGGCTGACCTGTTACCTTAACATAGTAAACACCTGCTTCATTTGTACCGAAGTTGTAAACATCTTCGTCAGAAGCAAATGTATGGTTACCCTTGCTGTCTGTATCTGCAAATGTTGCACTTTCACAAGCAGCGAGAAGAGCCACACTGTCATTGCCCGTTGCACTCTTCCAAGTTTTAAGAGCTGTTTCAACATCGACGCCACCCTTAATGTCAGTATATTCGCCTGTTGTTGTGTTGATTGTTGCTACCTTATAAACATTTACTGTAAAGCCGTTTTTGCCCTTAATAAATGCGTTATAAGCATCGTCTGTTGCTGCGCTTGCTGAGAATGGGATCATGAGAGCAATCATCATTACTGCAAGAACAGCTGCAAAGATTTTCTTTGTAGTTTTCATTTTTACTTTCTCCTTTGTGTTTAATTTAATATATGTAATTCTATTCTAACCGAATGGTTAAACTGAATTTGGGTGGCTGCATGGCAGACACCGGCTAACAACGGTGTCCGTAGCAGTCAAAGAGGTTTTCTATGAAAGAAACATCTGATTAAAAAATCATCTGTTCTAACAAGTTAAATCATATCGGGTTACTTTCTGCGTCCTGCTCTGCGTTTTTTACGAACTTTTCCGTAATAGATTGCGTAACCCGTGAACATTGTCACCGCAAGACCTGCAACCGACAAACCGAGAACAACATAGCCGTTCATACCGTCACCGCTTGCCTGTGGCATTGTGATTGCACCGTCAACATAATTATATGTAACATTGTACTCACCCTTAACAGGGAGTGTGAAGTAGGAAAGTGTGTAGTTCGGGGTGTAACCATCTGACGGTTTGTACTCAAACAGACAGTATGTTTGATATGTTGAAGTACCTGTTATATAATTGTCGGAACTTTTGCTCCATTCAACATTACCGTTATTACCGTTTGTTTTTGTAAACTCGCCCTGACCGTCCTTGAAGATTGTCAGATTGTCAAACACAGCCTGACCGTTGCTGTCTGTCTTTTTAGAAACCATATGAGTTTTCATTGAGGCATCATTAATGATTGTATTGATATCATCTGCAGTAAAGATATCCTTATCAGATACCTTCATCACCGCAAATTCCGTATCACTTACATTACCGCCTGTCTGATTCTTCTTGTTTACTGTTGCGCTTCCGTGTGTGGTTTCATTTTTAAACTCGGCTTCATTTTCTTTAACAGAAGTAGAATCGTTGAAGTATTCTGCAAGCTCAGCATCGGTTTTGTCTTTAATATCTGAGCTACTAACCTTAATATACTTAGGCGGTGTTACTTTACCGTTTTCAAGAAGTTCAATCTCGGCAAGCCAGGTGTTTGTATCCATTTTATAATCGGATGCATTTGCACCTTCGGCAAGAGCCTCGGTAATCTTAAATCTGTAAACACCCGCAGTGACTAATTTGAGGTCTTTGAATTCAACCTTACCGTTTTTGTCAGGTGTTTCCAAATTCGTGGAAATTGTTTTTGCGCTGTTTGTCTTGATAGGTTTGCCGTCGGCATCCTGTTTTGCTGTATCCATTGATTCAAGACCTGTCAATGTATAAACGAACTTGCTGCCGCTGTAAGCCTGACCGTCAAGAGTCTTATTTACCGAAATGGCAATGTTTGTAGGATTAACCTTATTGATAAATTTAAGCGCATTTCCTGCTTCGGCGAGAGTATCAACAAATGTACCCTTGTCGAAGGGCTGATCGCCTACTTTGTAGGGAACATAACCTATAACTCTTTTCTCTGTAATCTTATAGGTTGCACCTACAGGAATATTGAGAAGTTTAATGCTTTCGCCCTTTTTGATTGTGAACGAACCGTCCAAGGGTGTACGGTAAGCTGTGCTTGAATAACCACTTGCGCCCTTCTCTTTGAGCTGATATTCAAGAGGATAGGTCTTGTAATCATAGGTTGAATCGTCGCCGTCAAAGTCGAGAGCAATTGCAAATGTAAACTGCTGATTTGTATCGTAATCGGTTTTACCGTCTTCACCAACAACATTCTTTGAAATTTCAAGAGGTGCTGTCACTATCTTGTTGGTATAGTCGAGCTGGAGCTGTGCATAAGCACTGTCATCCTTGTCATCTACAAGCTTGAATTCCGAGTTCGTAGTTGAACCGCTATCGATTGTTGAACCGACTCTGTTGTTAACGAGCTCCCAGTTTGTTGTGTATGTAAGCTTACTGCTGTTTGTTGACTCGTTAACCTTCATTTTATTGCCGGTCTTGAATGAGTTGTCAAAGTCAGCTATATAATTATCTTTAAGTGTGAAACCGCTGTTTGAAAGAGTTTCATTGCTTATGTTTTCGTCTGATTTTGTAAGCTTGTAGCCTTTACCGGAGGTATCGTTGCCGTTCTCTTTGATTGTATAATCAAAAGCTTCATTAGCTTTGAGGTCATCTGAAATTTCAGAAACAACATCGCCTGTATCAAGTGCCTTTGTAACCTTGAGGTCATTGTTGGCAGGTGTCATTGTGAAGTTTACTGAGAAGTTAGACTCAGCCTCACCACGCTCCATATAGAATACTACCATATGGTATGTCTTGTTAGGATCAAGCTGAACACCATTGTTGATTGTCTTTGTAACGGTGCCAAGGTTTGTAGGATGTGACGAACCGTCTGCAGAATACTGAGTGCCGTTACCGTTCCACATTTTACCGTAAAGATTTGAAAGTGTAAGGTCACCTGAAAGTTTATCGTTACTTACATTCTTCTGCTTACAAAAAATAGCACCTGTGTTGCTTCCAAACTGTGACTGCTTAAACTTGTAGAAACCGTCTGATACTTTATACGGTTGAACATACTTAGTTTCCGAACCCCATGTATAAACGCAGAAGCTAGCATAATCACCTGTCTTAACCCAAAACTCACCATCCGGAACTGTAGCTTTTGTCGACGATGATGAAGGTGAGTAGTCGGCAAATACATCGTCAGCTGTTGCGGTCATTGAATTAAAGTCAATTGAACCGCTTGCCTCTTTATGGTCACCGCCGAGGTCGAGAGCAAGCTCTGCATCAGCACCTGTTGAATCCTCACCGATATAAACCCAAAGGTCATCGTCACCGCTGAAGTTAAAGGTTGCAGGTTTGTTGTCTGCAAGTAAACCGTTCTTCGGAACTCTGAAGTCTATATCAAGTCTGATACCGAAACCATAGTTATGGTTGTAACTTGTACCCTTGCCGGCTGAAGTATCAATAGTATTGAGTGTATCGTTCTTTTGTGCGTCACTGCCTTTACCCGTTGTGTTATTAAATGGGAAAATACCATAACCGTTGCTTTTGCCGCCGAAATTTGTCAATGCATCTTGTACACCATACTGTTCGCCCGTACCGTAGTTAATTTTGGTAGGTGTGAGGCCGTTCCATGTGAAGTAGATGTTATCGGCTGCATCCTTTGTAGTAAATTTATAAGTAGTAACACCTGCATCGTCAGTAGTTGTACGGAACGGGAAAGATGACTTATAAACATTGGCAACTTTTGCATCATTAACTTTTGCATCATTATATTTAGCGGTTGAAAGTGCCTCAGCATCAAAGTAAGGAGCCTTGACACCATTTGCAACCTGAAGATCGCCCTTACTGTCAAGCCTGTTGTACATAAGACCCTGTAAGGACTGGTTATAATTACCGCCACCCCCTGCCATACCGTTGGAGTTGTTTACTGCATAGTAATAGTTATCTTTATAATTGTTGATGTTTGTAAGTCCTTTTGCGTGGGTCTCAAATGTACTGTACCATTTATCACCCTTGAACATATTACCGAAGTAGAGAGGATACTTCCAGTCAGACTTACAGTTTGAAGCAATGTTGCTTATGTAGCTGTTGAAGTTATCAAACTGATACCAGTAATTTTCAATATCACCATCGTTGTTCTTACCCTGACACTGAAGATACCCTTTCTCCTGCTCCATATCAGACAAGTAGTCAAAGTATGTTGCGTCAACGCCTACGATGTTAGGATTATCTTCGAATGAATTTTCAACGACAGCACCATAGTTTACATTGTCTATTTCCGAGAATTTTGTCCAGCCTTCGCCTCTGGCTGTCTTAACATATGTAGCCGTGTTATCGTTGTAGCCCGAACCATCATATCCCGAATCTGTCGGATATGATGTTGCAGAAGATGCACCGTTGAGGTTATGTTCGTTCGGATGGAATCTTAAAAGCGCACCCGCCGGAATTCTACCGCTGAACACCACAGAACCGCTTACCTTGGTGTCTATGGTGTCTTTTGTAAGCTCAACTGTTCCTTCATAGGCATCGTTGTAGTCAAAAGTTGCATAAACCTTTGTAAGCGACTTCCAGTCATCGTTTGAAACATAAACTGTTTTATATTCTGCTTTCGACTGTTTGTCGGGAGCTTGAACAGAAAGGTATTTACTTTCTTTGAACGAGCCGTCGGTAGAAAGATAAAATTCTGTGTCGCCCGTAGCACCAGAAATGTCGATGGTCTTGATGAACGGGTTAGTCCACTGACTTTTTGAAGCATCATAAAGAGCATTATCGGCACTGTATGAGTCGTTAATACCGAGGTTGCTTGTTTGTGTTTCGCCCTTGTTGCTGAAGATTACATTTTTATGGGATGACTTAACATCTACATAGTAGTAATCGCTGTCTGAAGATGTCTTAGTCATTGCAACGCCCGGCCACTCTGCGTTGAAGTCATCCTCGTTTACCCAAGAATATGCATAAGCTTCCTTATAGGTATTATTGCTGTTCTTAAGATAGATACGGCGGGAATCTTTTGCAACAGTCTTTTCGGGAAGAGTAAAATTAACCCCGGAAGAAAGCTCAATTTTTGTTGCACCGGATGGTGCAGTGGCTTCAAAAACTCCCGACGAAGGATCTTTGCTTACTTTTTCTGTTTTAAGAACCGTGCCGTCATCCTGAGCAAAACGACATGTAACAGAAGAAAAACCATTCCATTCCTTATTCTTGTTCAGGTTAATGTAAATCTTCTGATCCAAAGATGTTGCCGCAAATACATTAAGCGACATACCCGACACGGCACATACCGAAAGCATGAGGGTAAGTGCAAGCACAAGAGAAAAGCTTTTCTTTGCGGTTATGCAAAGCTTTTTACTTAATTTCATAATTTTTTCTTCTCCTTCATTGCCGATTACTTTGTTTTGGCAGTCAAAGTACAATTAAACAGAACTGCATAGGACAGTCCAATATATCTGCCAACTAATTATGAAACGCAAATTTTTGAATTTGTTCTTCTTTTTGACTTATATACAATTATATAATATTTTATTGCATATTTGTAGAGGCAATACAGCCAAACTTTGGGTAATATTTTTGGTTATTTTGCATATCTGCAAGCACGATTTAATATTTTTGACCATAATGTGATTTTATTACTTATTTATCGCCATTTTTTGTGTTTAAGATAAATTATACCCATTGTACAACCTTAACAG